>OLGV01000150.1_pt1 | contig 30673 bp, 23 predicted proteins | sample 1605761 | NCBI WGS metagenome assembly OLGV01 (sample SAMN03283245) | human gut metagenome | biome: human-associated habitat; material: feces | host: Homo sapiens | place: Peru | collected 2012
TCCGTCCCTGTCGCATTCGAGTATTCTTTGTGCAATGACGGCATTCCAATACTGACGGAAATACATTCTGCGGTGCGGGTGGACATCTCCCGAAACTGCGAAAAGACCGTTATCGACGATGATACGGTATTTATCCTTGCCCGAGCCGCCTGCCGCCTGCTTTATTTTTGATTTTGATGCGGAGTCCGATGCCTTGATGCCGACAAGTCTGAGTATTGCCATAATTATACCGAGAGCAAAATTTATTATGATAATTACAGGCAGGAAATTGCAGACTATGTTTGTTATGATAAGCATCAGCAGAAAAACTATTATCTTTAATATGCCCGCACGTGTTTCGCCGACATAGCCGTAAGATCTTCCGTAGCCGTCCTCATAAACGAGATTTTTGTTTACAATGGCATCGTCGATGGATTTTGCCGGGTCGATATGCCGATAGAGCGAGCAGGGGAGAGTTATGCCGAAAATAAGGCAGAGAATGCTTTCGATAAACACGATGAACGGATATAATTCAAGCACTTTTGCGGTCTTTTCGCCGACCTCCGTGCAGAGGAGCTTTCCGACAGCGGCAGGCAGAGTTTTTTCCGTGTCTGCGCCGAATATCTTTTGGGCGGCTTCTTCTGCGGCGGCTTCGGGTGTATCTGTCCCCTCGGAAGTGTAACCCATCGCCTCGCCGACGGTTATCGGACTGCCCGCATGATCGGCGAGATCGCTTTCAAAATTGAACAGCTTTGCGCACAGCATCACGATAATTACAGAAACTGCGAGGACTATTGCTTCAAGCAGTGCGGAAAATAACGGTTTCATATTTTTACCCCTTTATTTTTGTATCTTGTCATATTATAGCATGATATGCGGCTGATTTCAATATCGGAAAATCGTCTGATTTTGTATACATACGGAAATATATTTGTTATATTATACTTTATGTATATGATAATGCTGTATTGCGGAATGCTGAAAAATGTGATATAATATGTGTAAGAAAGGTTGTGACGATTATGGGAAGAGATGTTGTTTCCGCAAAGCTTGATATAATATTCAAAAAGATATTTTCCGAGAATACCGACCTCCTGCTTGATTTTGTTGCGGGGCTGCTTGACATACCGTCGGACAGCATAAAAAATCTCAGCCTGAAAAACACTGAGCTTTCCCCCGAAAATCCCGACGGAAAATTCAGCAGGCTTGATCTGAACATGACGCTGAATGACACTCTTGTGAATGTTGAGATCCAGATAAATCCGAACAGGAATTTCAGCGACAGGACTATGTTTTACTGGGCAAAGCTGTTTACGTCCGAGCTTGAAAGCGGACAGAATTATATTGATCTTAAGACTGCGATAACTATAAATATCCTTGATTTTGTGCTGTTTCCCGACAGAAAGGATTATCATGCGGAGGTCATTCCCGTGATAAAGGATACGGGTGAGGTATATTCGGACAAATTTCATATCCACATTTTCGAGCTGAAAAAGCTGCATAGAAATTATGAAGCGAAAAGCCGCCGTGAAATGTGGCTCAATTTCATAAATTCCGATAGTGAGGAGGAGTTTGATATGTTAAAGAAGCTTGATGATCCCGTTATGAACAAAGCAGTCCGTGTTATAATCGACATGAGCCAAGACACGCAGATCAGGGAAAAGGCGCGTCTGCGTGAAAAAGCTCTGCATGATGAGGCGTTTTATAAGTGTGCTGAAGCAGTAAATGGATTTCATAATAGAGAGAACTTGATCTGAAATCATGCAATAAAACTGTACCGAACGTATAAACCCGATACATTATACTTTTGGTTTTGTCTGAAAGTTATAAAATACAGACTTTTTCGCTTTTTTTTCAAAAAACACTTGACAGAACCCCTGTTGATAGGCTATACTGTATTATTGCAAGGATATTCGCATAAGTAAGGCGTTTTTCACTGCGCCTTTATAAATAAAAGGAGGGAAATATTTTGAAAAGAACTTATCAGCCTAAGAAGCTCCACAGAAAGAAAGAGCATGGCTTTATGAAGCGTATGTCTACAAGCAACGGACGCAAGGTCCTCGCCAGAAGACGTGCTAAGGGAAGAGCAAGACTCTCTCACTGATTTTTGCCAGCTATCAAGGTATGACCACAGCCTTTGTGGTCATATTTTTTACCGGGACGGTGCTGCCAGTGCTTTTTACTGTTAAAATCAATAAGAATAAGGATTTTCTGACGCTTTACAGCAAGGGGTTTGTTGTTTCCGATAATAACGTTATTGTATATTTTCGAAAAAATAAACTCCCTGTAAATCGTCTCGGGATATCTACAAGCAAAAAAGTCGGCAATGCTGTCATGAGAAGCCGCGCCAGGCGTGTCATCAGACAGGCTTACCGCGAATGTGAGCTTGCGATGCCTGTCGGTTTTGACATTATCGTCTGCGCAAGGACAGGTGCGGCTCAGTGCAAATCCTACCATATCACGGCATTTATGCGCAAAAGGCTCATTCCGAAAATGAATGACCCCGATGCCTTAAAGCCCCGTGCGCCAAAGAAAAGATCATGATGAAATATCTGCTTATACTGCCCATAAAGTTTTATAAAAGGTTTATTTCGCCACTTTTTCCCGCAAGATGCAGGTTCTATCCGTCCTGCTCGACCTATGCGCTGACTGCTGTTCAGCGGTTCGGTTTTGTGAAAGGCGGGATCCTCGCTGCATGGCGTCTGCTGCGCTGCAATCCGTTCAACATCGGCGGCGTGGACTATGTTCCCGAGGAATTTCACATATTCAGATCAAGAAAATAAGCGGCTTTTTGCCGATTTTATATACTTAGCATATAATGTGCTGCAATTTATACTGTATGTATCATCTCTCGGAGGTTTTAAATGGGAATTTTCGGTACAATATTCGGCTATCCCTTAGGCTTTATCATGTGGCTCGTTTACGCTGTCGTCAAAAACTACGGCGTTTCGATCGTTCTTTTTACACTTATCACAAGGCTTATCATTCTCCCTCTTTCTATCAAGCAGCAGAGATCGACTGCGTCCATGCAGGCTATCCAGCCCAAGCTTGAAAGACTGAAAAAACAGTACGCAAACAATCAGGAAAAGCTCAATGAAGAAACAATGAAGCTCTACACCGAGGAAAACATCAACCCGATGGCTTCCTGTCTTCCGACGCTTATCCAGTTTCCAATACTCTTCGGTATAATCGACGTTGTTTACCGTCCTATTACCCATATCCTGCACGTAAACAAGGATATCATCTCCAAGGCTACCGAGATAGCTCAGGCTTATTTCGTAAACGAGGGAAGCAACTTCAAGAGCCGTCCCGAGCTTTACATCATCAAGCTTTTCAGCCTGGATCGCTCACAGTTTGCGGAGCTTCCCGAGCTGACCGAAAAGCTTGCATCATTCAAGAACACTCTCTTCGGACTTGACCTCGGTCTTGTCCCGAATATCGTTTTCGATGCCGAGGAAAAGGCAAGAATGGGCGTTACCTCCGGACAGGCTGCTGCGCTGTTCCTTATCCCTATCCTCTCAGGTGTTTTCCAGCTCGCTATCACTATCTATTCGCAGATCAGATCGAAGAAAATGAACCCCGACAGCTCCGCTAACCCCATGGGCGGTGCTATGGCTATGCTCTATATCATGCCTATATTCTCCGTGTGGATCGCTTACAGCTTCCCCGCAGGTATCGGTTTCTACTGGATCGTTTCTTCGTTCCTGTCCCTTATCCAGACAATAGTTCTCAATAAGATATACACTCCCGAATATGTCGCAAAGCTCGATGAACGTGACAGGGAAAAGAAAAAAAGCAAAAAACCCAGCAGAATGCAGGAAATGTATAAGCAGATGCTCGAACAGCAGCAGGCTCAGCTTGCTCAGCAGAACGGCGGCGCCGCTCCCAAAAAGGAGCTGACCGCAGAGCAGAAGATCTCAAAGTCAAAGCAGCAGGAGCTGGAAAGCAAGATCATCGCCGAGGCAAGACGCAGACAGGCGGAAAAATACGGCGACGAATACAACGAGAATGACGACTGACCGTTAAAATGGAGGAATTTCTATGACTCAGATTTTTACCGCAAAAACCGTTGACGAAGCAAAGGCGGAGGCAGTAAGGGCTTTCGGTGTGCCGGAAGCAAAGATCACTTTTGAAATACTCGAAGAACCCAAAAAGGTCCTTTTCGTTACAACAGGCGAGGCTAAGGTACAGGCAACTTATGAGCCTGAACGCTCGGACATCGCCGCTGATTATATCAGAAATATCCTGAAAAACATGGGTATAAGCGCTGAGCTTAACGTTGAACCCTCCGAGGAAGGCTGCGTTATCGACATCACAGGCGATACAACAGGCACCGTTATCGGCAGACGCGGCGAGACCCTCGACGCTATACAGTACCTCGCTTCCATGGTCTGCAACCGCTCAGATAAGGACTATTACCGCATCACAGTTGACTGCTGCGGATACCGTGAGAAGAGAAAGGCTATCCTGGAGGAGCTGGCTGTCAAGATCTCCAAAACTGTCCTCAGAACAGGCAGAACTACCGTCCTCGAGCCTATGAACCCCTACGAGAGAAGAATTATCCACTCCGCAGTCGCTGAGATCGAAGGCGTAACCTCACACTCAACAGGCGAGGAGCCTTACAGAAAGGTCGTTATCTCCTGCACAAATCCCCCGAAAAGAGAACCCCGCCAGGGCGGCAAGCCCCGCTATAACGACAAGCGCAAGGGCGGCTACGGCAAGCAGCGCAGCGAGCGTGACATCAAGCCACGTTCCTTCGATATGGCTAAAACTTCCTTCGAGAAGGACTACAAAAAGCCCAAGCCCGAGGATTCAATGGGCGGCGATCTTTACGGCAAGATCGACATCTGATTCTTTCGGATAATTTGCTTTTGTTTTATGCCAGGGCGGCGCAGTAAGCCGCAGCTTTTGCCTGCACCGCAGCAAAGCTCTCCCGTGAGATAGGCAGCCGCCCCGAAACAGCGGCCCTCACGGGGATATAATGCCCGCCTGAAGCATTTCATCACCGTGGGGGACACAATCTGACGTGACATTGCTGTCCTGCGGTATAACAAAGGCGTGATACAAAATAAAAGCCGCTGTCCCGCTCTTTTTATGGGTGCGGACCAAGGTAAAATAATCAAAAAATACCGTCGTAAACGGCTTGACTGAGCTTTTTACGGCGTTTTTTGCTTTAAGGAGATATAAACATCATGAACACTATCGCTGCTGTTTCTACGCCCCGTGCAGCGGGCGGCATCGCAGTCATAAGGATAAGCGGCACAGATGCCGTGAAATGCGCCGAGAGCGTTTTCAGACCGTTCGGCGGCAAAGCCGTTTCCGAGATGGACGGCTATACCTGCGCTTACGGCTCAGTGTACGATAAATCGGACAATAAGCTTGACGATGCTGTCCTGACAGTGTTCAGAACGCCCCATTCCTACACGGGAGAGGACGTGTGCGAGATATCCTGCCACGGCGGTATCTTCGTCACAGAAAAGATCCTCCATGCCGTCTATGACAGCGGCGCATCTCCCGCATCGGCAGGCGAATTCACAAAGCGTGCCTTCCTGAACGGCAAGCTCAGTCTTACTCAGGCGGAGGGAGTTATGGATCTGATCTCAGCCGAGGGAAGTGCTGCCCATCGCTGCGCCGTTACTATGCGTGACGGTAAGCTTTTCAAAAGCATTTCCGCTGTGTCAAAGCAGCTTGAAACCATTCTGGGCAGCTGTGCCGCATGGATCGACTATCCCGAGGAGGATATCGAGGAGGTCGATCCCGAAAACCTTATCCCCGAACTCAGCACCCTTGCCGACACGCTTGACAATATCCTCTCAACTTATAATGCGGGAAGGATCATCAAGGAGGGCATCGACACCTGCATCGCAGGCAAGCCAAATGTCGGCAAATCTACTGTGATGAACCTTCTCAGCGGCTGTGAACGCAGCATCGTGACCGATATTGCGGGAACTACCCGTGATATCGTCGAGGAAAGCGTCCGTCTTGGCGATATCGTCCTCCGCCTTGCCGATACTGCGGGCATACATTCTACCGATGATATCGTTGAAAATGCGGGCGTGAAGCGTGCTGTTGACCGCCTGAACGGCGCAGAGCTTGTTATCGCAGTGTTTGACGGCTCTCAGCCGCTCGATGATGATGATATTTCCATGCTCGATATGCTGTCCGGTTACAGCGGCAAGATACTGCCCGTCGTAAACAAATCCGATAAGGGCATAACCGCCGATGTTGACGCTATAAAGTCAAAGCTCGGCGATCCTGTCGTTATCTCCGCTCGCTCCGATGATGCGCTGTCCGTCCTCGAAACGGCTGTCAAGCATATCTTCAGCATCGACAAGCTCGACCTGAACAGTGCAGTTATATCAAATGAGCGGCAGCGTGAGGCTTGCTCGTCCGCTCTTTCGTCGCTTCAAAATGCAGTTGAGTCCCTGAAAAACGGCTATACTCTCGATGCTGTGACTGTCGTTCTTGATGATGCGCTGAACTCTCTCCTTGAGCTGACGGGCGAACGTGCTACCGAAAATGTAGTAAATCAGGTGTTTTCACATTTCTGCGTAGGCAAATGATTTTTTCGGATAATTTGCCTTGCTGATCTTCAAAGCTTTATAATAAAAACCATTAGAATTATGGAGAAGAAATCGCCGCAAAAGCTTTGATATATGCGGTTTTGTGGTGAGAGATTCCCATAATTCAATCGGTTTTTAGTATTACGCATCGCCGTGTCTTTTGATAAATGCGGAAAAAAGCTCTCCCGCAGGATAGTTTGAATATAAAATTATGTGTTCCACGTGAAACATAGCTTGTATTTCGGGACGCATTATATCGCCGTGTGACACACTTGAGCGGCGGGGCATTGCATCGCTGTGGGGGAGCAAAGTTACGGTCATTTCAAAACTGATTGCATATAACAAAGCACGGACGGTCAGCAAAGTAAAATATCAAAAATAAAAAAGCGTTCACGTTTTAATCGTTCCACGTGAAACATTGGTATAGGTGATTTTTATGTCTTATTTTATGGGTGAATACGATGTCGCCGTTGTCGGCGCAGGACATGCGGGAGTCGAGGCGGCTCTTGCGTCTGCGAGGCTGGGGGCAAGGACTGTTCTTTTCACGATCTCTCTCGACCAGATCGCAAATATGCCATGCAATCCGTCGATTGGCGGCACTGCTAAGGGTCATCTTGTCCGTGAGATCGACGCTTTGGGCGGCGAAATGGGCAAGGCTGCGGACAAATGCTTTATCCAGAGCCGAATGCTGAACATGGGAAAAGGTCCTGCCGTGCATAGTCTGCGCGCGCAGATCGACCGTGTTAAGTACCACAATCACATGAAAAAGGTCTGCGAGGATCAGAAAAATCTTGATATCAAGCAGGCTGAGATCGCTGAAATTTCTGCCGAAAACGGTCATATTACGTCGGTCACGACCCGTCTTGGTGCGGTTTATAATGTCAGGTGCTGCATAATTGCGACGGGAACATATCTGAACGGACTTATCCATGTCGGCGAGGTGTCCTACGAAAGCGGACCTGATTCCGCACTTCCGGCGAAATTTCTGTCTGCGAGCCTTGAAAAGCTCGGCATTACTCTCCGCCGATTTAAGACGGGTACACCGTCCCGTGTGCATAAGAGAAGCATTGATTTCGATGTTCTGGAGGAGCAGAAGGGCGACGATTTTATTCAGCCTTTCTCCTTTGAAACGGATAGAAATGAGCTGAAAAACGTTGTTTCCTGCTATATTGCGTACACGAATGCGGACACACACAAGGTCATAAAGGATAATATCCATCGTTCGCCGATGTATTCGGGACGTATCCACGGCGTTGGACCCAGATACTGTCCGTCCATTGAGGATAAGATAGTAAGGTTCTCGGACAAGCCCAGGCATCAGCTTTTCATTGAGCCTATGGGACTTGGCACGGATGAGTATTATCTTCAGGGTATGTCATCGTCGCTGCCAGAGGATGTTCAGATGGCGTTTCTGCGGACTATCCACGGTCTTGAACATCTCGAAGTGATGCGAAATGCTTATGCGATCGAGTATGACTGTGTAGACCCACAGCAGCTCCGCAACACTCTGGAATTCAAGAATATAACGGGTCTTTTCGGTGCAGGACAATTCAACGGAACTTCGGGTTATGAGGAAGCTGCCGCTCAGGGTCTGATCGCAGGTATAAATGCCGCAAAGCGTGCGCAGGGAAAAGAGATGCTCGCACTCACACGCATGTCATCCTATATCGGTACACTTATTGATGATCTCGTTATAAAGGGCTGCTCGGATCCTTACAGAATGATGACATCCCGCAGTGAATACCGTCTGCTTCTCCGTCAGGATAACGCTGATGAACGTCTGACTTCCATAGGTCATGACATAGGTCTTATATCCGATGAGAGATACAATGCATTTCTTGATAAGGAAGCGCTTATTGAAGCAGAGGTAAAAAGAGTCAAGAAAAAGACAATTTCTGTCAGTGATGAACTGAACAAAATGCTTGTGGAAAAGGGTACAGCCGAGATAAAGACAGGCGTTAAGATGTCCGACCTTATCAGAAGGCCGCAGATATCGTATGATGATCTTGAACCTTTTGATGCTGAACGTCCCGAGCTTCCTTATGAAGTCAGGGAACAGGTTCAGCTTAAGATAGAATATGAGGGATATATTGAGCGTCAGATCGCACAGGCTGAGCAGATGAAAAATCTTGAGGAAAAGAAGCTCCCACAGAATTTCGATTACCATGAGATAGGCGGACTGAGCCTTGAAGCATACGAAAAGCTCAACAAGATCCGGCCCGAAAACATAGGTCAGGCATCGAGAATATCGGGTGTATCGCCTGCTGATGTATCTGTACTTCTTATATGGCTTGCGGCACAAAGACACGCTGAAAGAAACAAAATATCCGCAGAATAAAAATAGAAGTAAAATTGAAATGGTAAAATAAAACAGTTATAAATTGAAATAACATAGTCTTGCAAATAGAAGAATGCATTAAAAAACAGAAATTAACAATTATTATAACGAAATGAGGACTACAATGCTCATAGAATACAATGAATTCAAGGCATTTTTTGAGAAAAACGGCTTTGAAATAAGTGAAGAACAGTACAAAAAAATTGATCTGTACACAGATCAGCTGGTCGAAACAAATAAGGTCATGAACCTCACAGGAATAACCGATCCGATGGGAATAACCGAAAAGCATATCCTTGACAGCATTCTTCCGCTCAGATATATTGATATTCCGCAGGGCGCATCGCTGATAGATGTCGGAACGGGTGCAGGCTTTCCCGGTCTGCCGATAAAGCTTTACAGGGACGATATAAAGCTTACCCTCCTTGACAGTCTTGGAAAGCGTGTCAACTTTCTGAAACAGGTCTGCGATGCATCCGCACCCGACACAGTTTGTATACATTCCAGGGCGGAGGACGGCGGAAGATCTCCCGAGCTTCGTGAGAAATTCGATGTCGCTGCGGCAAGAGCTGTTGCGGCACTGCCGGTTCTCTATGAATACTGTCTGCCTTATGTCAAGGTCGGCGGGATATTTGCGGCTCTGAAAGGTCCGAATGAGGATATATCGGCGGGGGAGAATGCGCTGAAGCTCCTCGGCGGAAGGCTTGAAAAGGTTGAAAATTATGAGCTTCCCTGCGGCGATAAGCGTGTGCTGGCAGTTGTGAGAAAGATAGCGGAAACACCGAAAAAATATCCCAGAAACAGCGGTCAGATCGCAAAAAAGTCGCTTTGATTTGAATTGAATTTTATAATTTGCGCAGGCATGATATCCCGCATGATCGTATGTGAAATCCGCCCGACTGAGTTTTATATAATTCGGTCGGGCTTTTATTAATGTCTGCTCAACAACTGAAAAAGTGCGTAGAAGCTTTGCTTCGGAGTGCTTTTTCAGTTGTTGGGTGCAAGGATTTTTGGCGATTTAGCCAAAAATCCTTGCACCTTGCCGCCCGTTAGCGGCGGCAAAAGCAGACATTAATCAGGTAGTACGGCACAAATCTTTGATTTGTGCCGCTGAAAATCCTGTATTACAGGATTTTCAGCCAACAACTGCCCATCGGGCAGTTGTTGAGTACGGACTTATTATGCATAAAAATATCGCAGAAAAAACGGTTCTTCGCTTATAAACGACATTTTTCAATGCTGTTAAAAGTGTTTTCAATTGCTTTACAGAGGATTTTGCTGTGTTTTGTCGATAGATTTTACTGGAAAATTATGTATATTCGTGATATAATATCCTTGCAAAAGATCAAACGGATAGCAGGACAAGAGGTAGAAAGTGAAGAGACGGTCGGAAAAATTGACCCGATCTCTGCAATTCTGACTTGTGAAAGGATGTTACATATGAATGGATTGTTCGGAATTCTTGATAAAAGCACTGTAAACAAGGTCGTAAACATCGAAACTGACATTATAACCCCAAATCCTCACCAGCCAAGACGCACATTCGAGCCTGAAGCACTTGAACAGCTCTCACTCAGCATAAAGGCAAACGGCATTCTTCAGCCGCTTTCCGTGCGCAGGATCGAGTTCGGATATGAGCTTGTGGCGGGGGAAAGACGGCTCAGGGCGGCAAAAATGGCGGGTCTGGCGGTCGTTCCGTGCATCGTGATGGATATCAGTGAGCGGAATTCTGCGGTTATGTCGCTTGTGGAGAACATTCAGCGTAAGGATCTGTCATTTTTCGATGAGGCATTTGCGATTGAAAAACTGATCGACTTTTATGGCATGACGCAGGAAGATGCCGCCGTAAAGCTCGGAAAATCGCAGTCCACGATAGCAAACAAGCTCCGTCTGCTGAAACTCACCGAGCAGGAAATGAAGCTCATCACCGAATATAACCTGACCGAACGGCACGCGCGCGCACTTCTGAAAGTCAATGCCCCCAACGACAGGATCGAGATAATAAAAAAAGTCGGCTCAATGAACTTCAATGTCGAGCAGACCGAACGCCTCATAGCGTCCCTGATACTCAGGGAGAACGAGAAGGCAAGCCTGAAGCGCAGAAGCGGTGCGTTCAAAAATGTGAAGCTGTTTGTCAACACCATAAACCATGCGATCGACATGATGAGGGCGGCGGGCATAAATGCGGATTCACGGAAAACTCAGGACGAAAACTGCATCGAGTATGTAATCAGGATACCGATATAAACGGCGAAATTCGACGTTATTCCGTTTGTTCCACGTGAAAGCATGCTGTGTATATTTAATTTTGGATATTTCACTTTGGCGGGAGTCGTGTTGTTTGATATATGCAGTAACTTTTGTGTGTACCGTGGCTTTGCTCCTCCACGGCGATAGATCACGTCAGCCGCTCAAGTGTGCCGCACGGTGATGTACTGCGTTCTGCGTGAAATCTATGCGGTTTATATTCTTTTTGGATATTTTACTTTAGTGCAGGCTGTATAGTTTGATGTATGCAGTAAATTCTGTGCGTAACGTAACTTTGCTTCTCTGCGTCGATAGATTGCGTCAGTCATTTAAGTGTGTTATACGCTGATATATTGCGTTCCACGTGAAACATAAAGCAATATATCGCACGGGCAACACGGTTGGGTTTTTGAAGATAACTATCCGCCGGAAGAACAAAGCTACGGTCACGGCAAAAGGGACAGAATAAAATAACAGAAGCGGCAGATATAACAAAGTGAAATTATCCAAAAAGCGTTCCACGTGAAACAAAAAAATCGCAAAAAGCTATTGATTTAATTTCAGAATGTGATATAATAGAATATGTAGATAATAAAAAGGATGTCCGTTTTTTCGGGCAATGCATACAGCGGAGGTTTCTATGGCTAAAATTATTGCGGTTGCCAATCAAAAAGGCGGTGTCGGAAAGTCAACAACGACGGTAAATCTGGCTGCGGTACTGGGTATTCACGGCAAAAAGGTGCTTTGCATCGACATGGACGCTCAGGGCAACACTACAACAGGCTTCGGAATTAAGAAAAAAAGCGTCAAGGTGTCTGTTTATGACGTTCTGATAGGCGAAAGACCGATAAAAGATGCGATAATTGAGACGGAATTCAAGAATGTTTCGGTGATAACATCGTCGTCGGCACTGGCGGGAGCGGATATTGAGCTTGTTGAGCTTGACAACCGCACAAATCGGCTGAAAATGCAAGTCCTGACGGTAAAGCAGGATTATGATTTCATTCTGCTGGACTGTCCGCCGTCGCTCAGCCTGCTTACGCTGAATGCGCTCTGTGCGTGCGATACGGTGCTTATTCCGCTTCAATGCGAATTCTACTCGCTTGAGGGACTTTCACAGCTTATAGAAACCATCAGGCTGGTAAGGCAGCGGTATAATCCGACGATAGACATTGAGGGAATACTGTTTACGATGTACGACGGAAGGCTAAATCTCACGGCGCAGGTCGTAAAAGAGGTCAAAAAGCATTTTCCGGACAAGGTTTTCAAGACCTGCATACCCAGAAATGTCAGAATTTCCGAGGCTCCGAGCTTTGGAAAGCCTGTATGCTACTATGATAAATCATCAAAGGGTGCGGAATATTACGAAAAACTGTCGCTCGAGGTGCTTGCAAGAGAGAATGTCACAAGGAAAAAGAAAACGGAAGTCAAGGTCTGAGGAGGAGAGTAAATGGCGAAGAAATCGCTTGGAATGGGGCTGGATGCGCTGCTCGATGACAATTCCATAGACAGCAGGAACGCCCAGAGCGCAAGAATATCCGACATTGAACCGAACAGAAACCAGCCAAGACGCACATTCGATGAAGCGTCGATACAGACACTGGCAGAGTCGATACGTGAGCATGGGCTTATACAGCCTATCCTGGTGCGTCCGATGGAGATGGGCGGATATCAGATAGTAGCGGGAGAACGCCGCTGGAGAGCGTGCAGAATGCTCGGAATGACGGAAGTTCCGATAGTTGTGCGTGAATTATCCGACTTTGAAACGATGCAGATAGCACTTATCGAGAATTTGCAGCGTGAAAATCTCAATCCGATCGAGGAAGCACAGGGCTACAAGGATCTGATAGACCAGTACAATATGACGCAGGATCAGGTGGCGAAGATCGTAGGAAGGTCGAGAACGGTTGTCACAAATGCGCTCAGAATGCTCAATCTGCCTGCGGAAGTGCAGGAAATGCTGAAGGACGGCGACATCACAGCGGGCCACGCAAAGGTCATCTGCGGACTGAATGACAAGGAAATGCAGCTTGCATTTGCGGCAAAGGCGATGAACGGAACATCGGTCAGAGCACTTGAAAAGATGGCTCAGGGAAAGAATGATATCCAGCCGAAACACGAGGTAAATGTTGATATAAATGCCGAGGACGACAGATTTTTTGAGGGAAAAGACAGCTTCTATACGGAAATGGAGCTTAGTCTGACCCGGCAGCTTGGCAGAAAAGTGACGATCAGCTTCAGAAACGGCAAGGGAACGCTTGAATTTGAGTTCTATGACAAGGACGATCTTGCGGAGCTTGCGAATAAAATTGCAGAATAAAGAGCCAAACGTCGTGAAAACGGCGTTTGATTTTTATATAGAGAGCTTTTAATAAACAGATATATCCAATAAATAAAAATTTCCATTACGAAAGGAAGATAAAAATGAGTGAATTTCAGGCTGTATCGGATTTTGATTATAATGTGCAGTTCTTTGACTGCGACTATCTCGGAAGGATGAAAATGTCCGCAATACTGAGGATATGCGCAGAGGTAGCGGGATATGATTACACGAAAAAGGGACTTTCGCATGAATTCCTGCTGGAAAAGAGAATGGCTTTCCTCACATCCAGAGTGTCCGTGCATATAAACAGCTATCCCGTGTCAAAGCAAACGCTGAATGTTTCAACATGGGAATGTGGAAAAAAGGGAGCAATTTTCCTCAGAGGAATATACTTTAAGGATAAAATCACAGGAAATATACTGGTTGAAGCACTTTCGGGATGGATACTGGTCGATCCCGAAACACGTCAGATATATCGCCCCGGACAGTTTATGTTCGAGATGCCGCAGGTAATGGACAGAGCCCTGAAGGCACTGCCGATCACAAAGATAAACGCAGCCGATCCGACATATAAAGGAAGCTGGACGGCAAAAAACACCGACATCGACGAGAACGGACATGTCTATAACGCAGTATATGCCGATATCGCATCGGACATACTGAATGCGGACGAGTTCGGCAGACGTGTCACGGATATGCGGATAAACTACGTCAGCGAGGTAAGGAACGGCGAAACGATAGATCTGTACAGAGCGGACAAAGATGATTCGATGATCGTAGTCGGAAAAACGGGCGATAAGATAAGCTTTGAATTTGAATTAATAGACAATGAGCAATATATAACCGATATTATACCCAAAGTAAATAACGCACCTGCCGTAAAGGAATGATATCATACATAAAATATAAATATTTCTGTTTATAAAAAACAGAAATAAAAGTGTGTGCAATATTACGGGACATTACAGAGAAAAAATTCGCTATTCATAGAAAAAACATTGACAAAAGGGCGCAAAAGAGTTAAAATATAAGGAAATACAAGCTTAAATAACCTGAAAGTGAAAGAATTTACGGGAGGTAAAAAAATGCTGGATACTGACATGAATTCTAAGTTTGGCAAGGAAGGACTGACATTTGACGATGTTCTTCTCATTCCCGGAGCATCAGAAGTAACTCCGAATATGATCGACCTGAAAATAAGACTGGCAAAGGATATAGTCCTCAATACGCCGATCATGACCTCTGCAATGGACACAGTAACCGAGTCCAGGATGGCGATCGCTATCGCAAGAGAGGGCGGCATAGGCATAATCCACAAGAATATGAGCGTTGAGCATCAGGTCGACGAAGTTGACAAGGTAAAGCGTTCCGAAAACGGAGTTATCGTTAATCCATTTTCGCTTACAGGCGACAGAACAGTCCAGGAAGCCGATGAGCTGATGGGCAAGTACAAGATATCAGGCGTGCCGGTCGTAGACAAGAGCGGCAAGCTGATAGGAATCCTGACTAACCGTGACCTTCGTTTCCTGACCGATTTCAGCATAAAGATCGAGGAAGTAATGACGAAGGAAGACCTCGTAACAGCGCCTGTCGGCACAACACTTGAGGAAGCGCAGAAGATCCTTATGAAGCATAAGATCGAGAAGCTGCCCCTCGTTGACGCAAACGGCATGCTGAAGGGACTTATCACCATCAAGGATATCGAAAAATCCGTCCAGTACCCGAATTCCGCAAGGGACAAGAACGGCAGACTTCTCTGCGGCGCAGCGATCGGCGTAACAGCTGACGTTCTCGACAGAGCAAAGGCACTGATCGACGCACAGGTCGATGTTCTCGTTCTCGATTCGGCACACGGACACCAGAGAAATATCATCAACTGCGTAAAGATGGTCAAGGAGCGTTTCCCTGACACACCTCTTATCGCAGGAAATATCGCAACAGCTGAGGCTGCCGAGGCGCTTATCGAAGCAGGCGCAGACTGCCTCAAGGTCGGCATCGGCCCCGGCTCGATCTGTACAACACGAGTTGTCGCAGGTATCGGCGTTCCGCAGATCACAGCGGTTTACGACGTTGCATGCGTGGCTCAGAAGCATAATATCCCGATCATCGCAGACGGCGGAATCAAGTATTCGGGCGATATCGTCAAGGCTCTCGCAGCCGGCGCAAACGTCGTAATGCTCGGCTCACTGCTCGCAGGCTGCGACGAAGCACCCGGCGAAACAGAGATCTACCAGGGCAGAAGCTTCAAGGTTTACCGCGGAATGGGAAGCCTCGGCGCAATGGCACACGGAAGCAAGGACAGATACTTCCAGTCCGATGCTAAGAAGCTCGTTCCCGAGGGTGTTGAAGGCCGTGTTCCTTACAAGGGAACGGTTTCCGACACGATCTTCCAGCTGGTCGGCGGTATCCGCTCAGGTATGGGCTACTGCGGATGCGAGAATATCCCCGCACTGCACGAAAGAGCAAAGTTTGTCCGTATCACAGGCGCAGGTCTGAAGGAAAGCCATCCTCACGATATTTATATCACAAAGGAAGCTCCGAACTACTCCGCACAGATCTGATAATTGCAATAAAAAAAGAAAATACGCCCCGCAGGTCATGCCACGGGGCGTTTCTCATATCGTTTCTGTTTTTAATTGGGAATAAATAAGATTTTCTATTTCTAAATTCGGCGAGGATCGCATTTTTTGCAGTTTTGGATAATTTCACTTTGCGGGTAACGATGCTTTTGTCATCAAACCGCAGCCTTTGCTTTAACTGTAAAAAAGCTTCCCACGGCGATAGATCGCACCGCAGAAGTGTGTGTAAAATGTCCTTTTCCTTCGGATAATTTCACTTCGCTGAGAATAGGAACTTCCCATCGCAGCATAAAGCCTTTGCTTTAGCCGTAAAAAAGCTCTCCACGGCGATAGATCGCGCCGCAGAAGTGTGAAACGGTCGAAACAAACCGCAGTCAATATATAACAAAAAGTACAATGCATAAATATATATACAAGTTGTATTAAGGAGAAATACAGAATCAAATATGTTTCTATATTTACAGATAGTATTTTGCAATAAAAAGATACTATCTGTAAATATAAAAACCAATGCAGCAAAGCAGTTATTGAGCAGTAAAAATTCTCATTTGCAGCTCAATAACTGCCCCGTCCGACTTTCTGCGGACAGCTTTGAAAGACCGACCGCAAACCGTATATTTTGCAAAATAAAAGGGTAAAAAAGGAAATCGAGGCTTCAGTCAGTCTGCAAGTTTTGTACTAATCATGCAAAGAGAAAAAAGGAAATTTCCTTTTTGCAATCAGAGGACAGCTCATTTCCTTTTCTTTGGACAGCAGCGATTTGCTCTTTTTCAACAGCAAGGAAAATTACTGTGGAAAAAGGTAAGAGCATACTGCTAAGGAAATGCTGAATAAATCATTTTTGCCTTTTTACTCTCGGTTAAGTGCCGCCCCAAAAAATGAAACGAATACCTCGCATGATATGGTTTTGCTAATGGAGTGATACCCCGGCAAAATCCTACCTTTTTATTATGGTATGCTGCGGAGCATCAGGACGATGTATGTTCCCGGTGAGCCGGGAAACCTGCGGAAGATTGCGTAAGCGTGATGGCGCAAGCAGCAGAGGTCAGAAAGGAAAATGTTTTGCTGAATTGTACCTTGCGTGCAAAAGCAAATTATCCAAATACGTTTAAACACCGTTTTCAACATAATGTCAGAAAAAAATGTGTAATTCAACAGCAAGCAAATATACAAAATGGATAAATAAATACAATTATGCAAATTGGAATATTAAAGCAATACGTATTGTATAGATGAAAATAATATATACTAAAAGTTTCAACTATACAAGCTGTTATATCAATAGTTTTCAACTTAACTTTCAAGATGGTGTTGAAAACTTTTTGTATAACTCAGAAGCTATTTTACGAAAATAGCACGAAAATCAGCTTACAGAATGTATAGATCAGGAGCTGAAATACAAAAAGTAAACTACAAAACCGACACCTGTTGAAAACCGATCATTTGGAAAAAGTTTTCAACAAAGCATATGTTGAAAGTGTTGAAAAGATTGGTAAAGCGACTCCTCGGGCAGAAAAGTACAAAAGGAAATGGCTGTTTTACGGGATTTCTTTTTGCCGAAGGATTGGCGAAGGCTGCCGAAGCACTGTGGAAAACGCAGAATTCTGCCGAAAAAAACAGTGTATAATCTGCGGATAAAATTACAAATCGTAAAAATATTCCTATTTGTAAACCCTATTTCAACTTGACTTTCAACAAAAAAGCGTAAATTGTTGAAAACGAAGTTGAAGAAACCGCACTATTTCAAAACAAATAGTTTATTATAGATAGTAAAATACAAACAGTATATAATAAAATCAACAGTTTTCAACATGGTGTCAAAAAGAATGTTGAAAAGAAAGAGTAAACCGTCAGAATAATGAAAGCAGCAGCTTAGGCAGTTGATAATACCTTGGGAAATGCTGAAATGAGCGATTTGCGACATCAGAGCCTTTTCCAAAACGCTTTTATATTTGTTCTGTACTGCTGATTTTCAGCGATGCAGACGCAAGCCTGCTTCTGATCGTTGAAATGCCATGCACTTCGATCAGCTGCGTTCAAACTTATTTGGCTGTGGCTCGGAAGTGATGATATCCTCGGGCTGAGCTGACTTCTGAACCGGCTTGTTAAAAGGTGAATTGACAGCTCCCGAGAGGATAAGCAGGGCAGCAAGGTTTGGTATGCACTGTGCTCCGTTGAGAATATCCGACAGTGACCAGATCAGATCGGGAAGGGTAATGCAGCCGATAAATATTGCGATACAATAAAGCAGCCTGTAAACAAAAACAAATACAATTTCCTTTTTCTGTTTTTCTAAAGCAAGCGTCCTGACGGATCTTTCACCGTAAAACACCCAGCTTAAAAGCGTAGCAAAAGCAAAAATGCATATCGAAACTGATATGAAAAATGATGCGAAGCTTCCGAAGCCTGTTTCAAATGCGGCGATGACTGTTTCGACGGGATCGGCTGACGAAAGCGGAACGCCTGAGGTTAGTATGACCAAAGCAGTCAGCGTGCAGCAGACTATTGTGTCGAGGAAAACTTCAAAAACTGCCCATGCTCCCATCACATCGGGATCCTTGCAGTCGGAAGATGTGTGAGCAAAAACGCTGCTTCCCATTCCTGCTTCATTTGAAAAGACACCTTTTTGCATTCCGCAGGTGATTGAACGCTTCAGAAGCTCACCCGAAAAGCCGCCGACTGCCTGTCTGATGCCGAAAGCTGATGCAAAAATCAGCCGAAAGCATTCGGGGACAGCAAAAAAGTGCATTATAAGGAAAAAAACACTGCCGAAAAGGTAGAAAAGTGTAACAAAAGGCAGTATCTTCTCGACGACAGCAAGTGTAGAGGACGTTCCGCGGAAGATGATGAATGCGGCGAAGCCTGCAAAAATTGCTCCGCAGATGACAGGCGGTACGGAAAAACGTGCCAAAGCCGATGAGATAGAGTTGGCTTGCGTAAGGTTTCCGATGCCGAATGAGGCTAAAGTGCAGATAAAAGCAAAGAAAATTGTCAGAGATCGGCTCTTTAACCCGCCGTCAAAATATAGAAACGCTCCGCCAACACCTAATTTCTGTTTAATATGTTGCTTTTCTGTTTCTGATGCCGATCTTGAAGTGTTTTTTAGCTTATTATAATAGTATACGCCAAGATAGTTCTCGGCATAAGCTGTTGACATGCCAAAAAATGCAGATACCCACATCCAGAAGATAGCTCCAGGTCCGCCGATAGCAAGAGCTGCGGCAACTCCGACAATATTTCCTGTACCCATTGAAGCTGCCAAAGATGCAGAAATTGCACGAAATTGTGAGATAGAATTGCTATCTCCTCGATTTTTGCAGTGCTTTTTGCCGTCATTTGCGAAGAGTGCAAAAATTGTCGTTTTCAAAATCTGCGGGAATCTGCAAAACTGAAAAAAATGCAGTTTGACGGTAAAAAATATGCCTGTACCGAGAATAAGTGCAAGAGTTCCGCTTCCCCAGACCAGTTTTGAGAGAATTTCTATTATTTTTGCGAATTTCTCCGTTTCCATTTTCACAAATCCCCATTTCCATTTTGCATTTCTATTTTTGAAAAAGGAAATGCAGCATATTTTTCTGACTGAGAAAATATAATACATCGATACTGATGAGCAGTTTCATTAACAAAACATACAAAAACGCAAATTTTGCATATGAAATGGAAACGCATTTTTCCATTTTTTATTTCTATTTTATCCTTGGGAGGTGACTTCAGAAAAATGAAAAAATACTATGCCGACAGAAAATCGCTGAACATTTTCCGCATCATTCTGCTGCTTCTTGTGGCTTTGCTGGACGGTGCTGTATACTATTTTCTCCTGCCTATTTTTCCATTGGCGAGCCGGATAGTTATAATTTCGATCACTACAATTTATGCTTTTGCGGCGTGGATTATTCTTCCGCTTTGGTACAGAAGCGTGGCGTATCTCGTTTCTTCGGATACTATTGTTGTGAAAAGCGGTTTTATTACTCAGAGCAGCCACATAATGCGAATATCTGCGGCTCAGCACGTAGTCCTCGTAACTACGCCGTTTTCTAAGTTTACGGGAATGAATTTTATCACTGTAAACGCACTGGGAGGCTTTGTTGTGATGCTTTTCCTGTCCCGTTCAGATGCTGTTGAGATATACAATAACCTTTATAACCGTATAAACAGCAACAATTAATACTATTTGTATAATAATTGTGCCTGGGGCAATATATCGCCCGAGCCGAACACTTGGGAATGAGGGGGATATTTGCAGCTGCAGCGAAGGACTTTGCGGTGTTCATAATTTACCTATCAGTTGATAGGTAAAGCGTTTGGGTCACGTAAGTAAATATCCAAAACAAGAACAAATAGTATTTTTCATAGTAAATGTTACATATTGTATAAGAAAAGGAGGGGGAAAATGAAGCATCAGCACCCGATAAAGATATTGAAGCTGACGGTAAAAAACTTCTGGCTGCTGATAATCCCGCTTGTCCGAGGACTGATAAATCTGAAGTTTGACTTCAAGCACTGGATCGAGGGAGCGTATCTGGACATTATTGTTCTGATTTTGATACTGCTTTTTGCGTTTGTGCGGTGGTGGTTCCAATGGTATGAGATAAAGGAAAATTCCATCAGATACAAGGGCGGAATCTTTGCTCATTACGAATATGAAATCCCATTTTCTGTTATTTCGGCTGTTACGGCTCAGTTTTCCTTTTTTTATCGTCCGATAAAGGCTGTGAATGTTTTTATTGAAACGGACAGCGTTTTCGGAGGAAAAAACGAAAAAAGTGCTGACATGAAAATGGTTTTGACCAAAAAAGAAACAGAACAATTATTACTGAAATTACCATCTGAAAAAGAAATTGATCCATATTCTTTTTCGCCGAGGAAAAGTCACCTTATTATATTCTCTTTTTTGTTCTCATCGACGCTTTCGGGCGTAATTTTCATTTCGACGTTTCTTATCCAGAACGGAAGGATCTTTGACAGGTCTGTTGAACAGGAGCTTATCAAGGTCGTGAGCGACATTACCAAGAAAATCGCTGTTGCTGTGCCGCCTGCTGCGATGGGAATTTCCTTTTTTCTTATTGCGGGCTGGCTGTTTTCTTTCATTTCAAACCTTCTGCGGCTTATCGGGTTCGGTATCTCGAGGAGCGGGAGGGACATCACTATTCGCAACGGTTTTTTCACGAAGCTTGTATACTATATAAATTCGGACAAGGTGAATTTCGCGGATTTCAGGCAGAATCTGCTGATGAAGCTGTTTAAGATCAAATCGGTGCAGGTCAGCTGCTCGGGTTACGGAAAGCGCAAGCAGGAGATACCCGTTTTTGTGCCGATCACAACGGAGAGTGAGGCATCAAAGTCACTGAAGAAGCTGCTGCCGAGGTTTGAGGCGGCGGAAAATGAGCTTGAATCGCCGATAGTATCGCTGTTCATTTATCTGCGCGGCGGAATTTTTGCGCTGCTGGGGACGATACTTTTCAATGCGGCGAGTCTGATCTTTTTCACGGAGTTCTGGGAGTTCGTGCAGTTTGCGGTCATAATGCTGATGATCCCGTCGGCGTGGCTGCTGATCGTTGAGTGCGTTTCGTTCCTGACATCGGGTGTCGGATCTGACGGCGGCTGTCTGACGCTGAGGTACAGCACGTTTCTGAAATTTCACACGGTCGTGATACCCGAAGAGCGAATTGCAAAGTTCGAGATCAGGCAGACAATATTCCAGGTTTACAACGGCACCTGCGATCTGATCGTGCGGACGTATTCGGAGTCGTCGGGTGTTCACAGGGTGAGGTATCTGCCGTATGATGAGACGAAGAAGTTCCTGGCTGAGCATACCGATCTATATGGTGATATAAGTGCTAAAGAGGATATGTAAAGTAATAAGGCTTTACATACCCTCTTTATTTTTGATGCCGTTTTGTTCAATTTGGTTTTTTATTTGTGGGATATATTTCTATTTTGACTTTGGATATAAATGTAATTATATGGTTCTGATGTTACTTATTATTTGATATAATACAACTTATTTTATTTATATAAATGGAAATACTCTTGGATATATCAATTTCTTTTTCACTGAATATTTCACTTGATTATCGGATATTATATATTTGTATCCGATATTGTATATTTCCGTTTCTGATATCGGATATTGATACGGACATGGAAAACATGATTATATTTATTTTCAAAATATTGCATATATCTCATGATACATCGGTTTAATTGTCAACCTATGCGTTTGTGAGATTTGTTATTTTCGGACGCAATAGATCGGATTTGTTGTGCAAATTGCGGAAATCAACTTTTTTTCAAAAAATGCTTGACTTTTCGGTTCTTATAGTGTATACTTATTACTGTTGCACAGGTTATTTATGGCGAGATAGCTCAGTTGGCTAGAGCAACCGGTTCATACCCGGTAGGTCGTGAGTTCAAGTCTCACTCTCGCTACCATCGGCCCGTTGGTCAAGAGGTTAAGACGACGCCCTTTCACGGCGTAATCATGGGTTCAATTCCCGTACGGGTCACCAATTCAGCAAATCACGCAAAGTGGTTTGCTTTTTTGTTTTCGCAGAAAAGAGCGTTCCTCCGAACCCGGAGGACGCTCTTTTTGCGTATCATGCGCAAATATGGAACAGCGTTCCATTGACAACCTAAGCCGGGCATGGTATAATTATGTCAAATTTATTTGATTTCGGGGTGGTCGAAATGTCGGCAGGAAGCATACTCTGGGGCAGTCTGTCTGATAACTGGTACATTCTTCTCGGGGCGCTGTTTGACCTTGTTTGCCTTGGCTCGGCGGTCTATTTTTCGTATTCCGTGCAAAAGTCGTTCTCCGAAAAGAACGGCGACGGACTTCAGCGGCGGGTATATTATTTCCTCGATGTTTCCTACACGCTTTTCCTTGCGGTGATATCGCTTTTCCCGCTTCTCGGAATGTTCGGAACGGTCTGGTCGCTGATAGGTCTGGGCGGTGTGTTCAGCTCGGAAAATGCCGATCTCAATGCGATAAAGCCGCAGTTTTTCACTGCACTGACATCTACTGCATGGGGCATAATATTCTCGATAATATTCAAGATAATAGGTTCGTTCTTTCAGCCGTTTATCGAAAATCAGATAGACAGGGCGAAAAAGCTGCTCGGTCTGTAAGGTGGATATTTATGAGGAATAATAAAAGGCAAGTGATACTGGATTTCACTTCGCTGCTCGATGTTATCATGCTTATCCTGTTCTTTTTCGTCATTTTCGCTCAGCTGGATTCCGACAGGGCGATAGAAAGTGCCGAAAATGCGCAGGCCGCTGCGGAAGAACGCATTGCCGAGGCGGATCGCAGGATAGGCGAGGCTGAATCGGCTTATCAGCAGGCGGAGCAGAAATTGGATGAGCTTCGGAAGGACGAGGCACTTGCAAAGGCTGTTCTGCTCAATAATAACGGGGATTTCGGCAGGGCTGTTCAGTTACAGCTTGAGCTTGGACGCTCGGAAAATTCCGATTGGGATATCACAGTCACGGCGGCGGACGCTGATGATACCTATATTATAAATGATGTCAGGAACAGGGAGCCTTCCGTGCTTGCCGCTGAGCTTGACGGCATAATATCGGGATATTCATATTCGCCGTCGGATGCGGTGCTGATAAATCTCGTTTATGATTCGGAGGCGGCAGGTTCAAGGCGTTCAAAGAGCAATTCGGACGATATGCTGCGTATCATGCGGGAGGAATACGGCTACACATATTTATTCTCAACGACGGTCGATATATGCGGAAAGGACGGCGGATGATATGAAAAAAGTCAGGGGCATATCCGTCCTCGGCGTTATAATAATAGCCGCTGTTGTCGTCATTGCGGCGGTGCTGCTCATAGGCTTCGGCGGACTCGGCTTCGGCGGCGGAAAGGGTGACGGCGAGGGCGAAAAAAATGCCGGCGCTGTGCCTGTTATGGCGGAAACATCGGCATCGGAAACAGTGCCTGAAACTACCGTCACAACGCAGGAGATAGAGTACATAAACATCACGGTCGATGGGAACAGCTATCTTTATAACAATAAAAAATATGACATTGAAGAAACGGAAAAGCTTATCGGGGATATAAAGGCTCTCGATGAAAAGCTGACGGTCAGGATAACCGATGATGATGCATCGCAGAAGGCTTATGACAAGCTCACAAAGCTTCTCGGCGAAAATGATTACAGATATATAGAGGTGTCGGAAAATGAAGAATAAGGTCATGATTGCGGCGGTGCTGGCGGCGGCTCTCGGTCTGACGGGCTGTTCGGATATCGCAGAAAGCATAAAGGAGAAGCTACGCCCGTCGGAAACGGCTGTCACGGAAACAACTGTCATTGAAACATCAGCCGTGAGCGAAACATCGGCGGACACGGAAGCATCTGCCGCAGAAACGTCCGTATCGGATGAATATGACGAAACGGGCGGCGGAAACGGCGGCGAATATTCCGAGAAGGACATAACAGTGTCGGAAAACAGGTATTTCTATGATAACCACGAGGTGACTTTCGAGGAGATACAGGAGCTTTTTGCGGACGCAGATGCGAATACGGCGGTCAATATCTATGACGAGCAGGCTTCGGACAGCGCATTCACAAGGCTGACGGACTTCCTCGATGAAAAGGGTATTGGTTATGAGGTAAAATAAATGCGGCACCACAGTCAGGCGGCTGTGGTGCTTTTTTTATCGGCGAAATGCTCAAAAATATAGCGCACGTTTGTGCATTTCCGCAAAATCGTATCATTATGTGACAAAACGGGGCTTTGAAACATTGTAGTATATGAAAAACGTTTTTCATCGGATACAAGGAAGGTGGTAATATAACAGGCAAGAGCAGGTTTGAACAGATCGCCCGTGAATATACGGATATGCTGTATGCGCATGCGCTGGTGATACTGAAAGACAAGTCCGATGCGGAAGATGCTGCCGAAAATGCGATATATAAGCTGCTTGTCAGAAAGCTTCCGTTTCGTGATGATGAGCATATGAAGGCGTGGCTTATCCGTGTGGTGATGAATGAGAGCATTATGATGCTCCGAAAAAGAAAAAGGCTGTCGGGCGATGAGCTGACTGAGGAAAATGCGGGCTTCACGGAATTTGAGTATCATGAACAAAGCGAGATATTTGAAGCAGTCGGAAGGCTTGATGTTAAATACCGTTCGGTGCTGCTGCTTTTTTACTGTGACGGCATGAGCGTTTCCGAAACGGCAAGGACGCTCGGCATATCGGATTCGGCTGTCACAACAAGACTTCACCGTGCAAGACAGCTTTTAAAAAATGAGCTTGAAAGGAGAAATTTCAATGGATAAATATATGAACGAATACAAGGCGGCTGTTGAGTCTGTTTCCGCAGAAAGGGACATAGTTTCGGCGGCAAAGGCACGCATCGGAAGGAAGGAGCGCACTTATTGCATCAGGCGCACCGCCGCCGCTTTCTGCGCTGTGCTGATTCTCGGCGGAACGACGGCATATGCGGCGCATACAGGCTGGCTGGAGAGCCTTTTCGGCAGCGCATCTTCTGCCGTTTCGGAAAATATTTCGGATTATTCCGTCAGGACGACAGCGTTTGAAGCGAAGCATTCCGATGACAGCTTTCCTTATGACATTTCATTCGGCGATGTTATATGCGACGGCACGATACTTTACGGCGAAATGCATATCAGCAATAAAAACGGCAGGAAAATATCGGGAGATGAGCTGCCGATAGAAACCGATATCATCATAAACGGCGATAAAAATGCGTCAAGACAGACTGCCGTTATTTTCCTCGGCTCAGATGCGGACGGAAGTGCCGATGCGGCATTCAGCGTATTTTCCGACACGGAGATATGCGAAGGAGCGTCCGTTGAGATGACTTTTTTTGAAAGCACCGCATTCGCCTCGGAGGATATGGGTACGGCTGTGTTCACGTTTGATATCCTCGGAATGCCGCAGACGCTTGCAAAGCACATCAGCATCGGACGCACGGCACATATCGGCGAAAGCAACGCAGTTATGCAGCTTGAAGATGCCGGGATATCCCCGCTCCGCCTGTCCGTAAAGGGCAGATGCACGGGCATTGACAGTGTGCGGGACATTGAAGATTCGCTTGATATCAGGATAAATTTTTCTGACGGAAGCTGTCTTTATACCGATAAAATGCAGTGGAAAGCGGACGGAAGGCTTGCGGCAAAAGCAGGTGAAAGGATATGCGAAACATCGGGCTTCAGCAGCTCGCAGGTCACGGGCAGCGAAGAATATGACGTGGAATACAATGCATCGTTCAGGTGCGTGATACCTGTTGATGAGGTCGTTTCCGTAACTGTCGGAGATGTTGACACGGCTGTCTGACGGGGGCGGCAGAATTCGGATATTTCGGAGGTATTTGACGGCTCTTCGCCTGAAAAAGCTGAAGGTATGCGATGATGAATGACGGAAGATTATTTACAATTGCATAATTATATAGCGCAGAAGTCAGCTGGTTTTAGTGATATTATATAAATATAACAAACCGATCGGGGGAGATAATAATGTTCAAAAAGATCACGGCGGCTTTTATGGCTGTTGTTATGGCTTGCTCTTTTGCGTGCGTTGAGGCTTCGGCGAAATACTCGGTGCCGTCACGCAGAAAGCCGCAGGCGGCGCAGTCGGATACAAGCACATCGGCTGTGTCTTCCGATGTCATGCAGTTCGTTAAGGACATGGGCATAGGCATAAATCTCGGAAACACCTTTGAATCATGCGGCGACTGGATAGCTCAGTGGGGTGACGGAACTGTTGAATCTTACGAAACTGCGTGGGGAAGCCCCGTTATCACCGAAAAAATGATAAAGGGCTATGCCGATGCGGGATTTAAGACTCTGCGTGTTCCCGTTGCATGGTCGAACATGATGGGCGATAACTATACCGTCAGCACGAAATATATTGCTGAGGTAAAAAAGGTCGTTGACTGGGCGCTGAAGTATGATATGTACGTCATAATAAATCTGCATTACGACAACGGCTGGCTTGAAAAGTTTCCGACTGAGACCGATGAGTGTATGCGCCGCTACAAGCGCATCTGGGAGCAGGTCAGCAAGGCGTTTGGGGATTATGACGGTCGTCTTATATTTGAGGGACAGAACGAGGAGCTTGGCTGGAGCAGTGTATGGAATCAGTACGCAGGCACAAAGGGCAAGAAGGAATCCTATGATCTTGTGAATAAGATAAATCAGACATTTGTTGATGTTGTGCGTGCGTCGGGAGGAAAGAATGATACGAGATATCTGCTTATCCCCGGATATAATACAGGCATCGAGCCGACTGCCGACAAGCTTTACAAGGTGCCTGAGGACAAGGCAAATCACGTTATAATCTCCGTTCACTATTACGAGCCTTCTACATTTGCTATTCTTACCGAGGATGCAAGCTGGGGCAAGAATCAGAGAACATGGGGAACAAGCAGTGATATCAAGACGCTTGAAAAGAAGATGGATATCATGAAAACGACGTTTGCTGACAAGGGTATTCCCGTAATAATCGGAGAATACGGCTGTCCCACGGAAAACAAGGATATGGCATCGGTAAGAAAATATCTCTCTGAGGTATGCATGGCGGCATATGTAAGAGGAATGTGCCCGATAGTATGGAGCACTCCCGGACATCTTTATGACAGGGAAAGCTGCAAAATGACAGACAGCCAAATAGCAGAGAATTACAAAGAAATAGTAAAAATGCCGAGAAACGGTTAGTTTACGGGAACGGATATCGTTTGATGTCCGTTCTTTTTTTGCAGGTCTGTCGGCACTGTTCAAAACTGCCGATTTTTTTTGTTTTTTATATTTTATATGTTGAAATTATTCGGACAATATGGTAAAATATAAAAAATAGCCTTACAGAAGGTGAAACTTATGTATAAAGGTCACAAGATAGCTGCACTGTGTTTAACAAAGATCAATGACGAAAGAAACACTGATATCGTCAGAAAGCTGAACGATGCTCTTCGGAGCCGCGGATATTCGCTTTTTGTATACAGCACCTGTTCGGATTTTTATTGGAACAACAGGCTCGAAGCGGGCGAACGCCATGTTTATGAGCTGATGGATTACAATATAGTTGATGCTGTCATCGTTTTCAGTGAGACATTCAAGGATCTTTCCGTTGCAGAAGATATCTGCCGCACGGCACGGAAAAACGGCAAGCCTGTTGTTACGCTGGGCGGCGCATTCAGCGGCTGTGTTAATTTCTCATTTGACTATTCGGCGGGCTTTGAAAGCGTTGTCAGACATATCATCTCGGATCATAATATCAAGGATACGGTCATGATGGCAGGCGTAAAGGGCGAGCCTAATTCCGAGGACAGGATAGCTGCATATAAAAAAGTGCTTGCGGAAAACGGACTTCCTTTCAGTGATGATATGATATTTTACGGCGATTACTGGTCAGGTCCGACTGAGAGCGAAACGCTCAGGATAATAAATTCGGGGCATATCCCCGGTGCGGTGATATGTGCGAATGATATGATGGCGATAACGGTATGCTCCGTTTTTCAGCGGAGCGGCTATTCCGTACCCGAAGATGTTGCCGTGACCGGATTTGACGGCATCGAGGAAGCTAAGCAGTATGTTCCTCCCATCACGACCTGCAAATGCAGCCACACACGCACGGTCAGCGCCATTGCCGAATGCATCAGAGATATGGCGGAGGGGAAAAGCGTCCCCGAAAACAGAAAGATACCGTATATTATCGACATTTACAGCTCCTGCGGATGTCATCCCGAAAGAGCTCCGTACAATCTCGGATATATGCTGAAGGATGTCGCTGACAGGTTCAACAGATATCAGGACGACAATGCGACCTTCTGCGAGATAACTCAGGAGCTTGCGGCTGAGGCTGCTCTCGGAGACCTTTCAAAGTGTCTTTCAAAATATAATTTCTATGATACGTGCATTTTTGTGAAAAAGAGCTTTTGCGATGAAAAAGTCAATCCGCTCAATGAAACATGGAACGGCTTTGAGGACGAGGTGCGCATAATATACTGCTCGGGGCGGCATGACGAAAGCTATCCTGCGGTGTTCATGCGTTCGGATATCATTCCCGATATCGACATGGAGCTGGAGCGGGGAAATCCGCTGATATTCAGTATTCTGAGCTTTTTCGGCATTCCTGTCGGTTATGTGTGCTTCTATTTCAGCGTAGATACGGACAATTACTGCAAGATACCGCAGTTTGTTTATTCGCTTGACAATGCGCTGAGCGGGTTCCGCAACATCATGCACCTGAAATATGCCGCAAGGAGCCTTGAAAAATCGTCCGAAAGCGACTATATGACGGGGCTGTACAACAGAAACGGCTTCTACAAGGCACTTTCAAAGCTTATCTCCGAGCATAGGGATTCCGATTTTGCGGTAGCTTCCGTTGATATGGACGGGCTGAAATACATAAACGACCGCTTCGGACACAATGAGGGGGATTTTGCGATATCTTCGATAGCTGCGGCTATCCGTGAGCTTCCGCTCAAAGATAAGATATGCGGACGCTTCGGCGGAGATGAATTCGTTATCTGCGCACTGAAAACATCGGGCGATGAGGAAAGGCTCATAAGGGAGCATATCGCAGGTTATCTTGCGAACATCGTGAAGGAGAGCGGAGTGCCGTATAACATCACGGTCAGCATAGGAACGTGCTGTTCGGAGGGAAAACCTGATTTTGACGGAATGCTGAAAGTTTCCGATGAAAATATGTATGCGGAAAAGAATGCAAAGCCAAACCGCAGGAAATAATACTAATACTAATACTAAAAACCCATTGAATTATGGGAATCTCTCGCCGCAAAACCGCATATATCAAAGCTTTTGCGGCGATTTCTTCTCCATAATTCTAATGGTTTTTATTATAAGACTTGTGGTTATTATAAGCACATTTTAAGATGTGACGTTCATGGAAGATCTCCTATCTTTATTCAACATTTTTACTTTCGTCAGCTATATATTCAAAGAAATCAAAGTCCGCATAATGCTTGTGCTTTACCCTGTCAGCACAGGTGATGCCCACCATAGTTCCCGTAAATTCGCCGTATTTGCAGTATTCATCGGAGAATTTGGTGGTGTCAAAGGGAATGCCTATCTTCTCATAGTTTTCACCGTCATAGCTCCAGTAAAACTGTGAATGTCTGCCCTCGATAACAAGCCTGAAATATATGGGAACATCATCAACTGGGATACGGGTATTCACAAACTCCGTCTTTTCTCCGTTTTCAAGCTGAATTACGGAAATCGCACTCTGTCCCAGAGTTTCGCTGTAATACTTGCGGAGATTGATGTAGTTCATGTTGTCATAGTAGAGGATAAGCCCCGCACTGTGCTGGTGAACCTCCGGCTTGAAATCCATCTTTGTCGTCACCTGCGCATATACGCTCGTCAGCTTTCTGGCGAGTATGCTGACCTTGTTCAGCGACGTCCTCGCCTCCTGTCCACGGAGCCTTACCCAGCCGGGGCGCGCAGTCACATCAGCAAAACGCTGCGGCATTATCCTCGGAGCGTAATACCAGTTGCCGAGCGTGCCGCTGTCGAAATCATCGAAATCCGGAATTTTGCTCACCGGATATTCCGGCAGCCCGCTTTCCTCGCAGTATTCCTTCGCGATGTTCGTGCCGTCAGCCATGCGCAGCCAGCCGTCCTCAGTCCACTTCATCTTCTGTAT
>OLGV01000153.1_pt1 | contig 30421 bp, 27 predicted proteins | sample 1605761 | NCBI WGS metagenome assembly OLGV01 (sample SAMN03283245) | human gut metagenome | biome: human-associated habitat; material: feces | host: Homo sapiens | place: Peru | collected 2012
TGTCGAACACGCCGTAGATGGCTTCCGCGAATTGCTCGTACGCGGGGTCAATCTGAGCCTGTGCGCCCGTCATCATCACCTGATAGATGTTCTGATAGCGGTACTGCGGCGGATTATCCGCCACACGCTGCACCAGCCCCTTGCGCTCCCAATAGCGGTACGCCGCGCGAATATCATCCTCCGTCATGTTCAGCTCCCGCGCCATTTGCTGCAAATCGCTGATGGCCTCATGATGATAGCACGCCACCAGGCCGAAAAGGTACACGCGCACCGCGTCCCCCGACGCTTCGGGCAGATAATTGAGGATAAACTGGTTGGGCAGCGGCGTTACGTCAAACAGCGCCGCCTGCTCGTCAAAGGAAAACATCGCCATGCAAGCCGACCTCCGTACCATCTTCCGACAGGTTTCCCTCCTATTATACCATGCTTGCTTCATGCCGTCAAATGTGGTATAATGGAATTTGTTCATGCGGATTTCTGCAAAAAAAGGTACGGATATACATCATCAGGAGGATTCTCACCTATGGGGCGTACAGTAGTCATTGCGGAAAAGCCGAGCGTGGGGCGCGATATTGCCCGCGTTCTTGGCTGCCAGAGCAGCGGACGCGGCTGCCTGACGGGCGGCGACTGGGTCGTGACGTGGGCGGTCGGGCATCTGGTGACGCTGGTGGAACCGGACGAGCTGGACGAAAAATACAAGCGCTGGTCGTTTGACACCCTGCCGATTCTGCCCGCCGAAATCCCCTTGAAAGTCATTGCCAGCAGCCGCGATCAGTTTGCCGTCGTCCGCAATCTCATCAACGCGGTTGCCGTTGCTTTTTCAGGATGTTCAAAAAAGACAGCTGGAGAGTCAAAATCAGGCGAAAGAAAGTTAAAGATTGGTGTTGTACAGCTTGTTGAACATTCTGCTTTGGATGCAAACTACAAGGGGTTTGTCGCTGGACTTGCTGAAGCTGGCTATGTAGACGGAGAAAATATAAAAATTGACTACCACAATGCTCAGGGAGAGCAGGTAAACTGCGTTACAATCGCGGAAAAACTTATCAATGACCGCGATGACTTGATTTTTGCGATTGCGACGCCTGCGGCTCAGGCTGTCGCGAACCTTACAAAGGATATTCCGATTCTTATTTCTTCTGTTACAGATCCTGAGTCTGCAAAGCTTGTTCAGAAGAACACAGCGCCGGGCGGAAATGTTACAGGAACTTCAGACCTTACTCCGTGCGCGGCACAGATGGAGCTTCTTAAGAAAATTGTTCCTGACGCAAAGACAGTCGGAATGCTTTACTGCTCTAGCGAACAGAATTCATATTTTCAGGTTGAGCTTGCAAAGGCTGCCTGCGATAAGCTTGGGTTGAAATATATTGATGGAACAGTTTCAAATGCGAACGAGATTCAGCAGGTTGTTGGAAATCTCTGCGGAAAAGTTGATGTTATTTATTCTCCTACAGACAATATGATTGCGGCCGGAATGACTTTGGTTTCTCAGGTTGCGAATGAATATAAAATTCCGGTGATCTGCGGTGAGGAAGGCATGGTGAACGCTGGCGGTCTTGCGACTTACGGAATCAACTATTATGAACTTGGAAAGCTTACTGCAAAAATGGCTGTGGAAATTCTTCGCGACGGAAAAAAGCCTGCGGAAATGCCGATTGAAAGTCTTCAGAAGTTTGATCTTAAGGTAAATGAAAAAACTGAAAAAATTCTTGGAATTACAGTTCCAAGAGACTGATTAGCCTGAATGTCGAGTTTGTTGTAAAAAGAATAAAAGCGCAGGCAGATTTGCAATTTGTAAAGATTTTTGGCGATTGAATTAATTAAAGTGCGGAGCACCCGGATTAATACAAGCGTATCGCGAGCCAAATCCATCTGAGCAAATTGGAAATCTGCCGAGAGTGTTCTTTCATGATTTGCAAAGAAAAACTCGAAATTAAAACTAATTAGTATTCAATCTTTTTTTTGGAGCGCATGATGGCCGTTTTATTTGCGATGGAGGGTGCTGTTGCCCAGGGAATTCTCTGGGGACTTATGACACTTGGAGTTTATCTTACTTTTAGAATTTTGAACGTGGCTGACATGACCGTTGACGGAAGTTTCGCCGCTGGCGGAGCTGTTACAGCAATTCTTATTGTAAAAGGAATGAATCCTGTTCTTACTTTGCTGTTTGTTTTTATAGTTGGAATGCTGTGCGGTCTTGCGACCGGTTTTATGAACACCAAGTTAAAGATAAATATTCTGCTTGCAAGTATTTTGACTCAGATTGCGCTTTATTCCATTAATATCCGCATTATGGGAAAAGCCAACACGCCTCTTTTGGGAAATTCCACAATGATGAGCATGCTGAAGGATTTTTCCGGCGGAAGGCTTACAACAACTTCTGTTTCGCTGATAATAGGGCTGGTTGTTGTAGGAATTATTATTGCCCTTATGTACTGGTTTTTCGGCACAGAGATTGGAAGCGCCGTGCGCGCGACAGGAAGCAATGAGCACATGGTCCGCGCGATGGGTGTAAACACAGATAATACAAAAATGCTTGGACTTATGATTTCCAACGGAATGGTCGCGATGAGCGGCGCGCTTGTTGCGCAGAGCCAGGGCTACGCGGACGTTGGAATGGGAACAGGAACAATTGTAATCGGTCTTGCAAGCATTATTATTGGTGAAGTTATTTTTGGCGCAAGATTCGGCTTCTGGTGGACGCTTTTAAGCGCGGTTTTTGGTTCGGTTATTTACAGAATTGTAATTGCGGTAGTCCTTCAGCTTGGATTAAAATCAACAGACTTGAAGCTTTTGACCGCCCTTATAGTTGCGGTGGCGCTAAGTGTTCCGGTTGCAAAGGCAAAAATTGACCGCCGGCGCCGGAGCCTGCCAGGAATGAATTTGAATGAAGAGGAAAACACTCGCCATGTTCAGATAAAAAAGCATGGTGAAAAATAATAGAGGTCTGCAATGCTGAAACTTTTTAATATAACAAAGACTTTTAATCCTGGAACAATAACAGAAAAGAAAGCGATTCGCGGTGTGGACCTTGAAATTGATGACGGCGATTTTATTACCGTTATCGGTGGCAACGGAGCCGGAAAATCAACCTTGCTGAATATTATAGCCGGCGTTCATTACACTGATACCGGTTCAATTGTGCTGGATGGCGTTGATTTGACCGGTCGTCCTGAATATGAGCGTGCGAAATATCTTGGGCGCGTGTTTCAGGACCCGATGATGGGAACCGCGGCAAATATGTCTATAGAAGAAAACCTTGCGATGGCGATGCGCCGCGGAAAAAGACGCGGCTTGAGCTGGTATGTTCAGCCTGCTGAAAAAAAAGTTTACAAGGAAAAACTTGCGCTTTTGGATTTAGGTCTTGAAAACCGGATGAATGCAAAGGTCGGGCTTCTTTCCGGCGGACAGCGGCAGGCTTTGACGCTTTTGATGTCGACATTGCAGAAACCTAAGCTGCTGCTTTTGGATGAGCATACAGCGGCTCTTGACCCTAAAACCGCGAAAAAGGTTCTTGAGCTTACTGAGGAATTTATTGCCCGCGATAAGCTTACGGCTTTTATGGTGACGCACAATATGAAAGATGCGATTCGTTACGGAAACCGCCTTATTATGATGATGGACGGAAAAGTTGTTTACGATGTAAAAGGCGAGGAAAAGAAAAAACTTACAGTTGAGGATTTGCTTCAGAAATTCAGCGTGAACGGTGAAGTGAACGACAAGATGGTTTTGGGCTGATTTATGAACAAATCAATGCAGAATACAACTCTGGTTTACATTGAAAAAGATTCAAAATATCTTATGCTCCACCGCACAAAAAAGCAGAACGACTACAATCACGATAAATGGATTGGAATCGGCGGAAAATTTGAAGAGGCGGAAAGCCCGGAAGAATGTATTTTGCGGGAAACAAAAGAAGAAACTGGTCTTACGCTGAACGAAATAGAGTACCGCGGAATAGTTACTTTTGTAAGCGATGAAAATTTCACAGAATATATGCACATTTTCTGGAGCAATAATTTTTCCGGCGCTCTGAAGGAATGCGACGAAGGCGAGCTTGAATGGATTGAAAAATCCAGGATGAACGCTTTGCCGCACTGGAAAGGCGACGAGATTTTTCTGAAGCTCCTTGAGCTGCGCGCTCCGTTTTTTTCGCTTAAACTTGTGTATGAAAAAGGAATCCTTTTAAGCGCGACGCTGAACGGCAAAAAACTTGAGATTTAGTTTTATGCTGAACCAGTAAATTGAAAAAGCGGAAGGAAAAAGGCAAGTTTGGCGTCATTGAAGTGCTTTTTGCCGAATGGCATAAAAGAATTATTGAGCATTTTCTGAAAGAAAAGCGCAGATAATTCTTCCCAAAAAACACTTCACCATAGCCAATACTTGACTTTTGACTGGAAGCTTGTTCAATTTATTTCACAATAATAAAAACTTGATATTTAATTTTTTTTTACCGAACCAGAAGCCAGATGGTGAATTTATGTCTATAAACAGAATTGTGTAAAGAGTGCAAAATTGATAAAATTGTAGTGAAAAAAATGCGTTAGGGTATGGAGCCACGCCGCAGGCGGCCACCGAGCGGCAGCGAGGGGCTGAGCGTAGCGGAATGGCGGAACACCCGGCCTGAACGAGCGGAATGAAATGACGCGAGTGAGGGAAACGCCCATATAGACTTAAGGAGATTGTAATAAAAACTTTGCCTAAGATAGCGTCAAAGTTTTTATTCAAAAGTTTGCGTTGCAAACTTTCTTATCAACTGCCCATTCTCATTTCATTGCGAATGGGCATAAAAAGTCAAATCGAAAATTGAAATTTTCTCGTTGACTTTTTATGGGAGAGTGTACTAAAAAGTCAAATCGAAAATTGATATTTACTCATTGACTTTTTACGGGAGGAATAAATGGCAGATACAATGCATGCTTTGCAGAAAAATCCAAATTGGAAAGGCCGACGAGGACCGGTTGTTCTGGTTATTATGGACGGTGTTGGATACGGAAAATATGTTGAAGGCGATGCTGTAAAGGCTTCTAAAATGAAGTATTTGGACTGGTTTACGGCTAACTGTCCGCACACAAAACTTAAGGCTCACGGAACTGCGGTAGGGCTTCCGAGCGATGATGATATGGGAAACAGCGAGGTCGGACACAATGCGATTGGCTGCGGCCGTGTTTTTGCCCAGGGCGCTAAGCTTGTCGGCGAGTCTATTAAGTCTGGTCTGATGTATCAGGGCGATACCTGGAAAAAACTGATTAAAAATGTAAAGGACAAGGATTCTACGCTTCATTTTATAGGTCTTGTTTCTAACGGAAATGTTCATGGCCATATCGACCACCTTAAGGCTATGGTTGCAGAGGCTAATAAGGAAGGGATTAAAAAAATCCGCGTTCATGCGCTGCTTGACGGCCGCGATGTTGACCCTACTTCCGCGCTGACCTTTGTTACTCCGCTGGAGGAATACCTTGCTTCGTTCAAGGATTCTGACTATAGAATCGCTTCTGGCGGCGGACGTATGTTTATTACAATGGACCGTTACAACGCTGACTGGCCGATGGTGCAGCGCGGCTGGTATGCCCATGTTCTTGGCGAGGGCCGGCAGTTTGAAAGCGCTACAAAGGCGATTGAAACTTACCGTTCTGAGCAGGCGGGGCTTTTGGACCAGGATATGCACGAATTTGTAATTGCGGAAAATGGAAAGCCGGTTGGAACTGTTGAGGACGGTGATTCTGTTATTCTGTATAACTTCCGCGGCGACCGCGCTCTTGAGATTACAAACGCTTTTGAGGCTGGAAGCGAATTTAATCATTTTGACAGAAAGCGCGTTCCTGCGTGCGAATATGCCGGTATGATGGAATACGATGGCGATGCGCACATTCCGCATCAGTATCTTGTGAATCCGCCAAGCATTGACCGCACAATGGGTGAATATCTTACAAAGACTGGCGTTCATCTTATGGCGATTTCTGAGACTCAGAAATATGGCCACGTAACTTACTTCTTTAATGGAAACCGTCAGGGTAAATTTGATGAAAAACTTGAGGATTACGTTGAGATTCCTTCCGATGTTGTTCCTTTTGAGCAGCGTCCGTGGATGAAATGCGCTGAAATTACTGATAAAGTTATTGAGGCAATCAAGTCTGGAAAATATGACCACATCCGCCTGAATTATCCTAACGGTGATATGGTCGGCCATACTGGCGTATTCAATGCGGTATGCTGTTCTATGGAAGGAATGGATTTACAGCTTGGCCGTCTTAAGGCTGCTATTGACGAGGCCGGAGGAATTCTGTGCCTTACCGCTGACCACGGAAACAGCGACGACATGTACGAGCACGCAAAAGACGGTTCTGTAAAAATGGACAAAAACGGCGAGCCTAAGCCAAAGACAAGCCATTCTTTGAATCCTGTTCCTGGAATTATCTACGACCCTGAATACAAGGGCGAATACGATAATGAAAAATTGAACGACGGTCTTGGAATTTCCAGCTGGCCTGCTACATTGATGAATCTTATGGGATTTGTTCCGCCGGCGGATTATGACAAGTCGCTTATCAATATGAAATAGTTTGTAAAGGTCTTAAACAGAAAGCTCCCGCAAGATTAGTTTTTTGCGGGAGTTTTTTTATAAAGCCCGAATTTCGAGCTTTATAAATTCAGCACAAAAATTGAATGAGCTACCAGAAAAAGCGCGTCAATTCGCCAAGCTGAGCGTACAAAGTATCAGACTGCGCGATTTTTTTTCAAAATCGCTTGCTATCGCTCAGAATGGCTCGGTTGCCGCTTTCTTTTTCTTCCCGCTCATTCAATTTACGGATTCAGTAAAAAACTCGACATTTGGACTAGATAAAAAGATTTTTTTGCGTATGTGTAGGGCGGATTAGAAAACAGGATAACATTCAAATCCGGCGTTTTTAAGCCTGATTCCCATTGTGCCTTCCGCGTTGTCGTCTACAATCACAAGATAATAGGTTGTTCCGCTGGCTTTTGTTTCTTTCTGGATGTACGCTTTGAATCCTTTTGAGTTTATTTTGTCTGCGAAATTCTGGGCATTTTCCTTGTCGCGGAAAAGTCCGAGCTGCTGATGTCTTGGCTTTGATTCTGAGGAATCGGATTTTTTTTCTGTGGAATCTGAAGCGGCCTTATGTTCGTTTGAAGTTTTTGCTTCTGTTGTGTTTTTTGCTTCCGCCGTATTCGGGGATTTTGTTCCGGCGGAAACGTTTTCTTCATAGGAAATTTTTGGAACCGCCCCTGTCTTTCTAGGCAGAAAATACCAGAACGGAGCCGGATAAATCTGGATTTTTCCGTTTACGATTCCGGTTTCCATTGAAGAGGGAAATTCTTTGTTCAATAAGTCTGCGTATGAAGATTCTGCGGTTATGTACCACAATGTAAGCAGGACTGAAGGTTTTACGGATTTCATTGATTCAAGGTTCGCGTAGGTTTTAAGCATTTCGCAGGGTTCTTTTAAATCTGCGGCGTCTTGCGCCTTGCATAGAATTGCCCATTGTTCGTACAGTTTTATTGTCGCCTGAATTTCAGCGCTTTTTGAATTCCGCACGGCTGAGTTAAGGTAATTTTCTGCGGTTTCCCAGTTTCCGCCGCTTAAGGCGCATCTGGTTGCGTCAAGGACAAGCCGTTCGCTGGATTTTTTCGGCATTCCTTCTGCGTTTCCGGCTGCGATTCCTGCCGCTTTTGCATAAGATTTTTGAGCCGCGTTGAAGTCTGATGTCGCTTCCTGCAGTGAGCCTAAAAAAGCGTAGGCCGCGCGTTTTTCCGCGGGAACTGTTATTTTTTCAGTTTCAGCCGCGACATACTGAATGGCTTCCTGTGGAGAGTCTTTTTTTACTGCGTTATCCGCGATTTTTTTTGCGGAAAGTTCTTCGGAAAATGCGGTTGCGCATAAGGCAAGAATGACAAGCTGTAAAAGAACTTTTTTCATCAGTTTTGTCCTGTGCGGTCTGCGGAATTTTCTGGCTCCGCTTTTTGTTCTGCTTCTGGTTCGCTGTGTTCTTCCGCAGAGTTGTTTTTAGAATTGTTTTTTGCTGCGGATTTTTTTTCTTTTGGTTCTTTCGCTTTTTTTGTCTTTGTGTTTCTGTGGATAAGCGCAAACGGCAGAGAGCAAATCATTCCGATTGCAAATGAAACTAAGATTGTGAAAAAAACCGGAACATTCTTAAAAGTGTAAAAAACAAGGCTTACGTTGCATTTGTTGTCAAGATTGAAACCCGCGAAAAATGCGATAAAAACAATTCCCGCGATAATTGAAATCAGTTTTGCTATCATATTTTCTCCATCTTTATATTTGTTGCTTACGAGTTTATTTCATAAACTCGCCTATAATTTATCTAACGCAGTTCAACTTTTCCTTTAAACGTGTGAGTCGCAACCTGCGGTTGCTTACGAGTTTACGTTCGTAAACTCGCACGTGTATCTAACGCTTTATTATTTCTCCCTTAAAAGTGTGTCCATTCAACGCAAGTATTTTAACATATATAAATGTTCCTATCAAAGTTTTGTCTGCCGGGAAGCTTACTTTTTCGTCCTGGGCGGTTTTTCCTAGGAGCTCGTTTTTGTTGTCGCGGCTTATTCCTTCTACAAGAACTTTTGCGGTTTGGCCCACGCGTTTTTTCATCTGTTCATCTGTGTGAATCATCTGAAGGTCAATTACGCGTTGAAGCCGCTCTTTGCGTATATTTTCTGGAATCTGCTCCCATTTTGCGGCAGGCGTTCCTTCGCGCGGATTGTAGTAATACATACAGGCTGTTTCAAATCGGACCTGATTCATAAGGTCGAGAGTTAATTCAACATCTTCTTCTGTTTCTGTCGGGAAACCCATCATAATGTCTGTTGTAAGCGAAACATCCGGGATTTTTGATTTTATTTTTTTTACAAGCTCCAGGTACTGTTCGCGCGTGTACTGCCGGTTCATCTTTTTTAAGACAGAAGAAGAGCCGTGCTGAACCGGAAGCGCGATGTGATGGCATATAAGGTCATTTTTTGCAATAACGTCAATCAGCTCGTCCGAAAAATCTTTTGGATTGCTTGAAAGGAATCGCACCCAGCCGATTGTTGAATTTATTTTCTTCAGGTGGTCAACGATAAGCTGAAGCAAGGCGGAAAAATTTATTTCGTTTCCCATGTAGGTTGATTTATAGCTGTTCACATTTTGACCCAGAAGCGTAATGTCCAGAACTTTGTATTTTGTAAGAACATCAAGCTCGTGAAGTATTTCTTCAACCGGGCGGCTTATTTCCCTTCCGCGGACATAGGGAACTATGCAGTACGTGCAGAAATTGTTGCAGCCGTGCATAATCGGAACAAAAGTTGATTTTGCTCCCTGCTCGTAGGAAACGGAGGCGAATTTGTATTTTTCCGTGTCGTCAATCTGGATTCGTTCCTTTTTTTCTTCAACTGCTGTTATTATGTCGCCAAAATGATGTTTTGCGTAAGTTCCAACAACATAGTCGATTACCGGCCAGTCTTTTTGAAGAGAGCCTAAAAGCCGTTCCGCCATGCAGCCCATTACAACAACCGTGATAGGAACAGGATGTTCTTCTACAAGTTTTGCTGCCTTTTCAAAAGATTTATATTTTGCGAATTCGTTTTTATTCCGCACAGCCTTTAGCCCGGTAAAATATCCCAGCCGCCCGAAAATTCTGTTTTCGGCGCTGGCACGGACTGAACAAGTGTTGATTATTGCCATGTCCGCGGTTTCTGCGTCCTCAGATTTTTGCCAGCCACGCGCAATAAGAAGCTGCTCAACAGCCGCAGATTCCGCAAGATTCATCTGGCATCCATAAGTTTCAAAATAATACTTCATAGGTTATAGAATTATATAGAAAAAATCTGAATTATGGTATATGTGGAATTGAGTGTTGAGTTTTTACTGAATCCATAAATTGAATCAAAACTTAATCTTTCATCACATCTTCACTTCGTTTGCCAGTTCCGAGCCTTCCATGTACGCCTTTACGTTTCCAAGCGTTACATCGGCAATGTTTGAAAGCGCGGTTGTTGTAAGGAACGCCTGGTGTCCGGTTATTATTACGTTCGGGAACGTTAAAAGCCGGGCAAGAACATCATCGGTTATGACTTCGCCTGAGCAGTCTTTGAAGAAGAACGCGCTTTCCTCCTCGTAAACGTCCAGCGCGGCGCCGCCAATATATTTATGCTTTAGCGAATGAACCAGCGCTTTTGTGTCAATCAGCGCTCCCCGGCCTGTGTTGATTATCACGGCGTCATTTTTCATTGATTTAAGGTTATCGTGGTTTACGATATGGTATGTTTCTTCGGTAAGAGGGCAGTGCAGGCTAAGAACATCGCTTTCCTTGAAGATTGTCGGAGTGTCAACGTATTTAAATCCCTTTTCGTCTGCCCACTGATTATTCGGGAACGGATCGCACAGAATGATTTTCATTCCGAGGCCGGCAAGAAGTTCCGCCATGATGCGCCCGATTTTTCCTGTTCCGTAAATTCCTGCCGTAAGTCCGTAAAGGTCGCGGCCGGTAAGCCCTTCAAGGTTGAAATTTGCGGTTTTTGTACGCACATAAGCCTGAGGAATGTGCCGTGTAAGCGAAAGAAGCAGAGAAAGCGCATGCTCGGCAACCGCGTGCGGCGAATAAGCCGGAACACGCAGGACTTTTACGCCATATTTTTCGGCCGCTTTTAAATCTACATTGTTGAACCCGGCGCATCTGAGTACAATAAGTTTTACTTTTTCATCAGCAAGAGCTTTTATGACAGGTTCGTTTGCGACATCGTTTACAAAAATACAGACTGCGTCAAAGCCCCTTGCCGAAAAAACGGTTTTTTCCGAAAGCTTAAAATCAAAGAAATCAAATTCAAATCCAAAATTTTCATTAGATTTTAAAAGGGCATTCTTATCGTAAGAACGTGTATCATAAACAGCAATCTTTGCATCCATATTAAATTCCTCCAGAGCGTTTTTTTTAAACCAGATTCAATATAAGCATAATATTAAAACCGCTGAAAGGCAAATTTTTTTAATTTTGAATTTCGCCGCGTGAATTCCTTTTTTTCTGCATATTTGCTACTATATAAATATGATTGACGTACAGAATGAAGAGGACACCCGCGAAGTTCCATTGCAGAAAGTTGGTGTGAAAGGCGTAAGATATCCGGTTACGGTTCTTGATAAAAATAATAGAACGCAAAGTACAACAGCAGTTGTGGACTTGTTCGTGAACCTTCCGCACCATTTTAAAGGAACTCACATGAGCCGCTTTATTGAGATTTTTCACAAGCACCACGAAAATCTTACTATGAACCATTTTCTGGAAATGCTTGAGGAGATTCGCGCTCGTCTTAATGCCCAGAAATCTTACGGCGAAATGACATTTCCGTTTTTTATGGAAAAAAAAGCGCCGGTCAGCGGCCAGTCTGCGATTATGAGCTATACATGCAAATACGAAGGTTCGGTTTCTGAAAACGAACGTCAATTTTTTGTCTCAATCCAAGTTCCTGTAACAACCGTTTGCCCATGCTCAAAGGCAATCAGCGAGTACGGCGCGCACAATCAGCGCGGGATTGTGGTTGTAAAAATTCTTTACTCAGATTTTTTCTGGATAGAAGACATTGTTAAGATGATAGAAAACTGCGCCTCAAACGGACTTTATTCACTTTTAAAGCGAAAAGATGAAAAATATGTTACCGAGCACGCCTACGAAAACCCTAGGTTTGTTGAAGATGTTGTCCGCGAGGTTTATCTGGGGCTTCGGAATTTTAAAATCGAAAAACCGTTCAAATGGTTTAGCGTGGAATGTACAAATGCCGAAAGCATCCACAACCACGACGCGTACGCCTACACAGAATATCAGGAGTAGATTAGTGGGAGTGGGAAAGCCTTCCCGCCGCTCGGAACATTCGTTCCTCGCTACCCAGAAATGCCTGCGTGCAGTCATTTCTGGCTCGTGATTTTTTTTGCATATGGGGAAAGTCTTCCCCACGGCTCAAACTTCGGTTTTCGCCTACCCCTTCCAACGGGCTCAATCGCCGCCCGTAACGCCTGCTATTTTTCAGCCGCTTCCAGGGTATTCTGCATAAGCATCGCTATTGTCATCGGGCCAACTCCGCCTGGAACTGGAGTTATAAAACTTGCGGTTTCCTTTAAATCTTCAAAATCGCAGTCGCCGGTCAGCCTAAAGCCAGATTTTTTTGATGCGTCAGGAATTCTGTTTACGCCGACATCAATAACCACTGCGCCAGGCTTTATCATGTCCTTTGTCAATGTGTGAGGTTTTCCGGCTGCGGCGATGATTATGTCAGCCTGTCTTGTTATTTCAGCAATATTCTTAGTTCCGGTGTGGCATATTGTTACTGTGCAGTTTGTCTCTTTTCTTGCAAGAAGAAGGGCGACCGGTTTTCCTACAATATTTGAACGTCCGATTACAACTGCGTGTTTTCCGCTTGTTTCAATGTTCATTTTTTTCAGAAGAACAATGATTCCGTGCGGAGTGCAAGGCAAAAAGCTTTTTTTTCCGATTACAAGGTTTCCTACGTTTACAGGGTGGAATCCGTCCACATCTTTTTCCGGACTGATTGCCAGAAGAATTTTTTCTTCATTAATATGCTTCGGAAGCGGAAGCTGAACCAAAATTCCGTGGACGGATTTGTCGCTGTTCAATCCGCTGATTATCTTTAACAGCTCCTCTTCCGTTGTTGATTCTGGAAGATGCATGCTTCTGTCTGCCATTCCGACTTCGGCAAGCGCCTTTTGTTTTCCTGTTACATAGGAAACGCTGGCCGGATTTTCTCCAACAAGAATTACAGCAAGACAAGGAGTTATTCCTTTTTCCTTTAATGCCGAAACTTTTTCTGCAACTTCTTTTCTGACCTGCGTGGCGATTTCCTTGCCGTCGATAATTTCTGCGCTCATTTGTTACCTTCCGTGAGTTTTTGTGTTTTAATTGTAAAAAGTCTATAAAAATTGTATACTTTTTGCCTATTATTGTATAGAAAATGCGAGGAAAAATGAAACGTATTCTTTCCCTTTTTGGCATATTGCTTGTGCTTTCCGTTCCGCTTTTTGCAGAGCAGGAAACGGAGGCTCCGGAATCTGCCCCGAATGAACAGACTGAACAGAATGACGGACAGTCAGAAGAAAATATTAAAACTGATGAAGATGATGACGTTGAGAACATTGTCCGAAAAGATGATTATTCCAGAAACGGCAAGGGCGATCAGTTCCTTAAGATTGGAATTATGGGAAACTTTCCGCTGAATTTCGGCGACCAGCTTACAGTTGGCGGTTCGGCGCAGCTTGGATACTACAGATTTATGAACAGCTGGCTTGCTCTTGGCGGCGAACTTATGGCCGGTTACAATCCTACAATCGGAAGCAATGTTTTTACTTTTGTTCCTATCACTTTTGGAGTTATGTTTCAGCCTTCTGCCGGAAGATTTGAATTTCCGCAGACGCTTTCCGTTGGATTCGCTTTTGAAACCTGTGCTAATAAAAAATATTTCCCGGGCTTTTCGGCAAAAGCGGAAACCGGGGCGTTCTTTAGGATTACGGAAGGATGGTCTGTAGGGCTGAATGCGGAATTCCTTTATTTGCCGGAATGGTATACAACAACAAAAAATGCGGATTCAGATTATGGAATTTTTATGGAAGCTGGTGTTTCTGCCCGCTATCACTTTTAGAATTGGAGGGGGCGGAAGATGAAGAAAATTATTATTGGCGTTTTTGTTCTTGCGGTTTCACTTTTTGGTTTTACCGGCTGCTACGATGCAATCTATCAGAACATCCGCGATGAAATTGAGCTTACAACCCAGAAAATGCCTGGTTTTATAAACAACATTGCCCGATACAATAATGGCGGTGAGCAGTATCTTTTTTTGACAAACGGTGTAATTAAATATAAGAACGCAAAATATGCGGAACACGGCAAATGGAATGAGCTTTCTGGAAACGGATTGCCGGGTTCTGTTCATTACGTTTTTGAAGACACTAAATTTAAAGGTTTTTATTTTTCAAAGATAATTGCCGACCAGAAATATGTTTACGCCTTGGGTTTTGAACCAACCTACGACACAGACAACAGCCGTAATGTTCCTAAGGAATTAAAAGTTTATTACACAGAACCGGTTCTTGAAAACGGTCAGTTAAAAATGACCTGGAATGAAATAAAGAATCTTTCTGCTGAGATTAATAAATATCAGAATAAAATTGACAAAATTGATGATGACAACTACGGAATGGCGATCAGCTGCCATCTTTTTGGAACAAATTCTGTAAATCCTGAGCACCGCGTTGCATTCTTGCGTGTCGGTGGAGGAAGTCCATACCTTGGAAATGCCAGAAACGAGAAATCTGTGCTCTATAGACTGGACGGCGAAACCATAAATCCTGAGGCTGAAGTTTCCAGTGATTCTTCAGGTTCGGACAGCGGAGATTATTGTTATTCAGAGTTCGACCTGGACACGCTTTCTGTAGTTTATTTTGGCGGAAAATATCATTTTTTGAATTATCTGAATGCCGAGACAAACGAAGGAACAACAGATTCTGAAGGAAACATCCGCCCTGAGCCGACTTATGTTTATTTCGGTGATTATGGCGATAATCTGTATTATTTTTCAGTTGATTCGTATAATGAAACTTATAAAAAAATGTTCAAATATCCAAGGGCAAGTAATCGAAGTAAAGATGGATTAGAGTCTCCGGCAAACTTTTTGTCCAAAAACGATGAGGTTGCTGGATATATAGAGTATAATAATTTATCATCAGTAATAAGTATTGCTGTTACTTCTGAAAGTTTGATTCTTGGAAGAGGTTCAAACCGTTCATATAATTCAAATGCGTCTACTGGAGATGGTGTTTCTCGTGTTAAAATAGATTCTTCAACAGGAAAACCAACCTCAGATTCAGTTTCATTTGAAACAAATGCGGGCAGCGTTATGCGTGATCCGTATATTGTAAGGGCTCTGCTTGCTGTCGACCCTTCTAAAAAAGAAATAGAAACAAGCATTTATAGCTCAATGGATTACATTTATACGGCGACTTCTGCCACTGCAAACTCCACAAACCGCGGCTTGTGGGCATATTATCCAAAGGCCGACGGTTCTAAAGGCGAATGGAACCGCGAATAGGCTTATAAAATATTCCTTGCGAAGGATTCATGCGCAAGGAATCAGGCTAGTTCACTATAAAATATTAAAAAAAAGTCCTGCGCTTGCAGATACAGAAAGTCTTTTTGTTTTTGCCTGGCAGGACATTTTTATTTCTGTCCTTAAAGAATCAATTTTATCATTTATAATTACTGAAGTTGTTCCTGCGAAAAAACTTCCGGAGCAATTTTTTTTGTTAAAAGAAATTTTTTGCCCTAATTTTAATTTTAGCTTGTTGTCTTTTGGCGCGAATGTAAAACTGACTGTTTCAGAAGGGTTTGCAAGCCTGTATAAGTTGTGGCAGAAGCTGCCGGAAATTTTTTCTGCGGAATCGATTCCTTCTGCTGATATTATTAATTTTGAAAAAGTGTTTTTTGTGTAAAAATTTATTTGCCCGGAAAGTTTTTTTTCAAGCCTGATTTGTTCATCTGATTGAATTTTCTGCTCTAAAAGGCACAGCGCTCCGAATTGAGTTTTTAAGTTTTTCAGAAGAAACGCTGTTATTGCCGGATTGATTTTTATCTGTCCCAGTGTTTTTTGCCGCGTTGAGCTTGCTGTAAAGAGCTCTTTGTCTGAAATGCAAAAAAAGGCAAAATTTAATAGAAAATGCTTTAATTTCAGTTGATTTTCACTTGAAAACGTTGCCTGCGGTCCGCTAAAAAAATTCTGCTCATAAAAAAGATTTACAGTTTCAAGCGTTTTGAACCATGGGGTTATAAGCGATGCCTGGTAATTCGTTGCAAAAAACTGTGTTTCTGGAAAAAGTCTTGTTGCGCTGAACCATTTTGACGTAGTGTTCGATTTTACAAACTGTCCTGCCGTTGTTGAAAATGAAATATGCGATTTTTTTCCGGTTTTAATCTGAATCAATGCGGATTCAAGAAAGTCGTTTTTTTCGTTTGAATATAAAGTTACGTTTATTTTTTTTACAGGCGAATCTGTCTTTATTTTTAAGGAAGTGCTGAGCGCCAGAGGTTTTTCGCAGTTTGATGCTCCCGGAAGCGGAACAAAAAGCATGGAGGCGTCTGAAAAACTGTTCCGGATTGCAACGGTTGAGGAAGAAAGCGAAGGTTTTTTTAGCCTGGAAATTGCGCCTGATGGAGTTACAGTTCCGGCGACAACAGAAAACGGTACGGATTTTACCTTGTTGTCAAAAAAGTTAAAAAAATCAATTGCCAGCCCCCAGGCCGGAACAAAAAAATCTGGATTTTGGTTTAATTCTGTCTGCGGAATTTTCCATGCGGTTTTTAGTGTCGCGCCGGAAACTGAATATTTTGCTGACACGGAAGGTACGGAATACTTTGTTTCCGCAGAAAAATTCTGCGCAAGGCACATAAAAATCACGGTTAAAAATAAATTGCATTTTTTCATACATATTTAACGCAGAAAAAATGCAATTTTTGAAGTAAATTACAATTTTTTTTATTTATTTTGAAACACTCGTGCTTGTTATGTAGCTTGAACTGTTCTGGAACGAATCAATTTTTGAAATCTTTGTCCGCCAGTATTCAGCTTCGCTTTTTGTTGTGTAAGGTCCTACCCTTACGCGGTAGAAAAGCCGCTTTTTGTTGTCCGTGTATGTAAACACATCGGCAGTAATCTGATTTTCGCCAAGCTTGTTTCGCGCTTCATCTGCTGATTTTCTGCTTGTCAATGCTGAAACCTGAACCCAGTACTGAACGATTTCCGGTTCTTTTACGGAAGGCTTCGCTGATACGCTTTTGTTTTGCCCAGTCTTTGCGGTTTTTGCCGTATTTTTATGTTCAGGTTTTGCAGACGACTTTTGTTTTTCTGATACAGAATTTTTTACAGCAACGTTTGAACGTGGCTTAGAAACCTCAGGTTTTGAAGCCTTTGCTTCGGTTGTTTTTTCTGGCTCAGTCAAGACAATTGTGGTTGGTTTTTCAGAACTTTCGGCTTTTACCGTTGCGTTTTCGCCGAGCTTGTTCAACTCTGTTTTTTCTGAATAAACATTTGCATTTTCTGCATAGATATTTACTTCTTCCGCGCGTAATTCTGTCTTTGCCGGGTTCGGAATCTCTTTGTCTGAAAGAACGCTGCTTTCTTCATCAGCTTTTTCATCAGTATTTGTTGAAGTCTGAAGCGGCGCAGATGGCGCAAGCGAAATCCATCCGTTGGATGCTGTGCTGCTGTTTGTTACACGTGAATTGGCGATTGTTGCCTGCTTTGACTGCGGTGTGTAAAGTATAAGCGCTGCGCCTAAAACTACAAGTAAAAATACACCGACAGCTGCAACTATCCATAAAGTTCTTTTCTGTTCCATATCGCATTCCTTTGCGGTCTGTCCCGCCCTTACTTTACTATCGGATTTTGAAAAGAAAACTTAATGAATTTTTTAGTTTTCTTTTAATGTTTGGTTTTGTTATTGAATATAATAAAAGCGTAGTCGTATTTCCAATTTGCTACAGATGGTTGAGCCCGCGCTTCGCTTGTAAAAATTGGGGTTGCTTAGCAACTTTAAATGGTTGAATCGCTCAAAATCTTCGCAAATTGTAAATCCGCCTGCGCTCCTGTTCGTTCAGTAAATATTAATAGGCTTAATTTCGAGTTTTTTTACAAATTACGAAAGAACGCTTTCGGCATATTTCCAATTTGCTCAGATGGATTTGGCTCGCGCTACGCTTGTATTAATTCGGGTGCTCCGCACTTTAATTAATTCAATCGCCAAAAATCTTCACAAATTGTAAATCTGCCTGCGCTTTTATTCTTTTTACAAAAAAACTCGATATTCAACCTAATATTCAATCTTCCAGTAACCTTTCTAGTTGTTGTCCACTGTTTCAATTGGAATCCCGGTATTTTTGTATTTTGAAAAAAGATTTCGCTGTGTCCAAAAGCGGCTTAAAATCTGACGCAACGGCATTTTGTCGCGTTTTATGGCCCGTTTTAGGCGCACAAAAAATCCTGCCTTTACAAAAATTATTTTATCGCACATTTTAAGAAGCTCCGGAGTTTTATAAAGAACCGTCGCGTTCAGTATTATATTTTTTCCGCAGTTTTCTTTTATTATTTTTTTAGTTTCTTCTATTATAATAGGATAAATTATTGATTCCTGTTTTTTAAGAAGCTCAGGACGCGGGAAAATTAATCTGCCAAGATTTCGGCGGTTTAGAGTTCCGTCCGGATTTTGCAGGGAAATATTTTCCGCGGCGGCTTGTTTTTCAAATGCCATTAAAATTTCTGGCGTCGCTGTTTTTATAGCGTTGTGAACCTGCTCGTCCGCGTCAAGGCAAAGCCATCCGTTTTTTTCATACAGAGAAGATATGTAATTTTTTCCGGCGGCCATTTGTCCTGTTATGCAGATTATCAATGGAATTCTCCCCAGTTTTTGCCGTGCTCAATGCTTACGCGAAGCGGAACGTTCAGCTTGACGGCATTTTCCATTTTATCTTTTATCAGGGCGATTGTTTCTTCAATTGTTTTTTGCTCGTCTGGACATTCAAGAATAAGCTCGTCGTGCACTTGAAGAAGAAGTTTTGCTCCGTTGTTCATTTCTTTTAGAGCGGAATCTACTTCAATCATCGCTTTTTTTACAATATCAGCGGCAGACCCCTGAACCGGCGTGTTGATTGCCATTCGCTCAGCGCCTGCCTTTTCAACCTTGTTTCTGCTGTTGATGTTCATAATCGGCCGGCGGCGGTCAAGGATTGTTGCAACATATCCGTTTGTTTCCGCGTTCAAAATTGTCTGCGCCTTAAAATTTGTAATTCCTGCGTAAAGCTGGTCGTAGCTTGAGATAAACTGCGCGGCTTGCGTTCTGGAGATTCCCAGGTCGTTTGCAAGCCGGAATGCGCTCATTCCGTAGATTACACCGAAATTTATGGTTTTTGCAGTCCGGCGCATTTCTGCGGTTACTTCTTCCGGTTTTACTCCAAAGATAAGGGCGGCGGTTGCTTTATGAACGTCTGTTCCATCAATAAAAGCCTGGCACATATTTTTGTCGCCGGAAAGATGGGCAAGCACAACCAGCTCAATCTGCGCATAGTCTGCGGAAATAAGGACTTTGCCTTCCGGCGCGGTGAATGAGCTTCTGATTCTGCGGCCGGCTTCGTTGCGGACAGGAATATTCTGAAGATTCGGGTCGCGGCAGGAAAGGCGGCCGGTGGCGGTTCCGGTCTGAACAAAGTCTGTGTGGATTCTTCCGTTTTTGTCGGTCATCTCAGGCAGAGTCTCAACGTAAGTTGACTGAAGTTTTGAAAGCTCGCGGAATTCCAGAATCATTTTTGGAACAGAATCGTAATGCGCAAGTTCTTCCAGCACGGAAGTGTCCGTTGAGTAGCCGGTTTTGGTCTTTTTTTCCGGCTTTAATTTGCGCTCTTCAAAAAGAACTGTCTGGAGCTGTTTTGGCGAGGCGATATTGAAAGGATGACCGACTTCTTTGTAGATTTCGTTTTCAATATTTTCAATTCCGTTTGTAAGCTCCGCGTTGTATTCGTGCAGAGCCTTGCTGTCAAGGTGAATTCCTGCAAGCTCCATGTTCGCAAGAATCGGAAGGAGCCGCATTTCCAATTCAAAAAGTTTTTGCCGGCGCTCATCCTTGAATCTTTCTGAAAGGAATTCCCAGAGCTGTAGCGTGAAATCCGCATCTTCCGAAGCATAAGGAACTGCCTGGTCAAGCGGAACATCTGCGAATGTCTGGCCTTTTTTTACGATGCTTGAAAATTCGATTCCTTTAAGGTGCAAAAATGTTTCTGAAAGCCATTCAAGGCTGTAGGAATTTTTTCCGTTCCGGTCTGGATTCAAAAGCCATGTCGCAATCATTGTGTCAATCAGCTTGCATTTGTATTCAATCTTATTGTTTTCAAAAAGTCCGTTGGAAGCAAGGGCTTTCAGGTCGAATTTTCCGTTGTGCATGATGATTTTTAAGTCTGGCTGATTAAAAATGCGTTTAAGCTCTGCAAACGCTGATTTTTTTTCGATTTTTTCTGAGTCAAAAAGCGACTGCTCGTCTTGCGCCAAAGGAACGTAGACCGCGCTGCCTTTTTTGTGGCAAAGGCTGAATCCCTGGATTTTGCAGGTGATTGTGTTCAGGCTGTCCGTTTCGCAGTCAAAGGCGACTGTTCCTGCCGCAATTGCCGCGTCAATAAATTCTTTGAGTTCCTGAATGGACTGAACCGCGGCGTAGTTTCCTTTGTTCTGCACAGGCGGTTCTGCGCCGGGTTGAAAATCAAAAAAGTCGGCGAGGTGCGCGGGGCGTTGCGGGGTGTCCCCGCTAGAGGGGGTAGGCGAAAATTCGGCAGAGCCGCCTTGCGGAGCGGCCGGAGTTGAGCCGAGGGGGAGAACTTGTTCTTCCCCGCTTTCGGATGCTGGTTCTCCGGCTTGTAAAGCCAGTTCTGAATATTGCTTTGCGTCCTGAAATGCGCCGTACTGTTCCAGAAGTTTTGCCGCGGCTGAAAAATTGTACTGATTTTTTTGAGCGAGCGCGGAGTTGATTTTTTCGCAGGGAACTGTTTCGCAGAGTTTTATTAATTTTTGTGAAAAATATGCGTTTTCTTTTCCGTCTGCGAGTTTTTTCTGCATTGCGCCTTTTATATTTTCAATGTTCTGGTAGATGCCATCCAGGTTTTTATATTCCGCAAGCAGTTTTGAGGCGGTTTTTACACCTACGCCTGCAACGCCCGGAACGTTGTCCGCAGTGTCGCCATACAACGAAAGCAAATCCAGAAGCTGCTCCGGTTTGACTCCCCATTCGGCTTCTACGGCTGCGGAGTCTGTGACTTTCCACATTGCGCCGGCATCCGGCTTTAGAATCTGTATGTTTTCGCAGACAAGCTGCATTAAATCCTTGTCGCCTGAAAGAATTCTGCAGGTTCGGCCAGTTTCGACGCATTTTTTTGCGACGGTTGCAATTATGTCGTCGGCTTCGTAGCCATCGCACTGAAGGGTTGGAATTCCTAGCGTCTCAAGAATTTCGCAAATCCACGGAATCTGCGCATGCAGGTCTTCCGGAGTTTTGTTGCGGGTCGCTTTGTATTCCGGGTAGAATTCGTGTCTGAAGGTTTTTGTTTTTGAGTCCATTGCCGCAAAGATATGGGCCGGCTTGTAATGTTTTAATACTGAATGAAGATTCCGGAAAAAACCGAAAAGTGCGCTTATGTTTTCGCCTTTTGAATTGGTAAGAGGACGGTTGATGAAAGCAAAATAGCAGCGGAAAATCAAACCGTAGGAATCAATGATATAAACTGTGTTTTCGTCAAAATTAGCCATAAGAACAGTTTACAGCATTTTTATTAAAAATTCATTAAAATAAGCTTGACGGTAGGGCAAACGCATTATAAATAATTTAAGTAAACTTTGCGCGAAGGAACGGTTTCGTGGTCAAAAACACTCTGATTGTTGAGACCGCGAGAGCGGTCAATTCTATAGTTACTTTGCAACAATCAGCGTGTAGCGCATTATTGCGCGATTTTGAACCACGAAACCGTGACTGGGAGCAAGTTTTTTGCTGAATACATTTATAATGCGTTTGCCCTGACTTGACGGAATTATATGGAAGATATTTTTTTTGAGCCGCTTGCGCGTGTTCTGATTAATCATGGTTTTTGTTCGCTGCGGAGCGCGCGCAATTTTTTGCGGAAAAATGACGTTCTTGTGAACGGCGGGCGCATTCTGGAATGTGGGTTTCCTGTTAAAATTGAAAGGGATGAAATTTCTGTAAACGGAAATGCTCTTAAAAAGCAAAAGCATCTTTACATTATGCTGAACAAGCCGGCCGGCTTTGTGTGTTCATTTGTAAGCGACAGGCATCCTGTTGTGTATGAGCTGGTTTCTTCTGTTGTTGTTCCTGAAAATCTTGGAAAACTTCATTCGGTGGGGCGGCTTGACTGCGACACTTCTGGACTTTTGCTTTTTACAACAAACGGAAGTTTTTCGCATAAGGCTGCGGCTCCGGATTTTAAGATTGAAAAAAAATATTTTGTGCGGCTGGAAAAACCCGTTGAAGAAACCGGGCAGGCTGCGTATAAAAGAATGTTTGAGGAAGGCGTTGTTCTGCCTGCGGAGAAGAAAGCCGCGGAACAGAAGGCGCTGCCCGCTGCATTGGAGTTTTTAAGCGACCGGGAATGTGTGGTCGCTGTGCGCGAGGGACGGTTTCACCAGATAAAAAGAATGTTTATGGCTGTTGAAAACCGCGTTGAATTTCTTAAGAGGATTCAGTTCGGAAACCTGAAACTCGACGAAAATCTTTTGCCGGGACAGTTCCGCTTTGTGGATGCAGAGGAATTTTAAGTCTGAATATCTTGCTGCAAGAGGGATTGGAGGGGAAAGCCGCAGGCTTTTTGCGAGCGGAGCTTTTCCACAATTTGTATACTATGCTCACGCCCGCACTGGGGCGCTTTCGGAATCTAGTTTTTTTTGTTAAAGTGTACTATAATCTATAAATATGGGTGGATTGCCAGCATTAAAAGAAGATGAATTTAATTCATTTTACTTCAATATAAAAAATTATACTCTAGATACAAATTATCAATTCATTTATGGGAATGGGGCAATATATAATAAAGACTGTACCTATTTTCTTAAATCAATAAAAGATAATTCTGTTGATACAATCTTTGCAGATCCTCCTTACAATATTAAAAAGGCAGCATGGGATAATATTGGAAGTATCGATGAATATGTTACTTGGTCTATGAGTTGGATAAAAGAGGCCGCTAGAATTCTTAAGGATTCTGGGACATTGTATATTTGTGGTTTTACTGAAATTTTAGCGGACTTAAAAAGACCTGCATTAGATTATTTTTATAAATGCAAATGGCTTATATGGTATTACGATAATAAAGCAAATTTAAGCAATGACTGGGGAAGAAGTCACGAAAGTATTCTTTGCTTGCGAAAATCAAAAGATTTTACTTTTAATATTGACCAAATAAGAATTCCATACAATAAGCATTCCAATTGCTTAAACCGCAAACCGGCTTGACCGGTTTGTCGGCTTTGAAGCTTTGTTATGTTTTTTATTGTTCATCTACAAAGCAATTTGTTTTCCATTCTTGATTAAACCATTGTCTTTGCTTTAACCAAAAATCCGCAGCTTCTATTGCCTGTTCCTTAAAATGGTTCAAATCTAAATCCGTTGAAAAGATTCGGTCTTTTGAATATTTTTCTGAAAATACAAACATAGAATGCCAGCCATTTTCCTTAAACTCGGTTGTTCCGCCATTTACCATTGCTACAAATTTTGGAAGTTTTAAGAATGTACCGTCTAAAACAAAAATTGTACTCCAAAAGAATGATTGCATTGCAGCAATAGAAGGCTCTCTATCTCTGGTAACTCTATCTCGAACACTTGTTTTTGCTTGAATACAGCCGAAACAATATTTTTTATTTTCATGGGTAAGGGTTGCATATAAATCAAATACATTTCCCTTTACTTGTTCTTTTAACCAGCTTATATCTCTTGGCTCATTATCTAACTCGTTTGCCTTTATAAGTACATTTAAATCTCGCTGAAGAATAATTTCTATTTCGGTATCTTTTAATGCAACAGAAGCGAGAAATTTAACCATTTCTTCAAAGGCATGTCCACTAGACTTTTTCCAGCTTTGGTCGGCACTTATGACTTTTGCAATTATTTCGGCATTGTCAACGCCACTTTTTCTGTGAACATGTATTTCATAAATTGTTTTCCAAATTTCTTCAACTTCAATTGTTGGAAATTCACGCATGGCTTTTAAAACAGACTGTTTTATGGCTTCTTTTTGTGCGGCAACTTCTATCTCATCAAGTTTTGTTTGGGAAAGAGATTTTCCGTGGCTTTTTGTTACAAGCTCTTGTTTTTGTTCATCTACTGTACGAGTATAAGTAGTTTCATAAATATTTTCACAAAAACTTTTTAATTTTTCCATTATTTATAATTCTCCAATATTTCGTTTATTTTAATACCCCATGCGTAAGCCAAGAGGGGCGGAACTGCATCGCCAATCTGTTCATATTTATCCTGAATGTTATTATGCAAATGCGGTGTAATATATGGACCTCCACAAAAATCATAGGAATCAGGAAATGATTGCAATCTTGCACATTCTCGTACAGTTAAAGCACGATTAAATTTTGGATGAACAAATTCATCTAAACAGTGACTTGTAACAGTAGGAGAAGGTTCATCAGGAACTAATCTGTAATTACGCTTTATGAACATTTTCTTTGGCAAAATTCGTTGTTTCTGAAGTTCTTCTCTTTCTGAACCTTCGTATCTATCGAACAAATCTTTTAAGCTGTCACCAGGATTTAGCAACTCGAATCTTTTTAAAGTACAAGCCCTATGTTTCATCGGCATTTGATAAGTAACTTTGTCTGGCTGCGGATTTGATCTTCTCCAAAATTTATCATCTCTCATTAGTTTTTCAAATGTAGATGAAGCATTACTATATTCCGATTCTTCTATATTAGAATTGGGAATTACATTTTTTAATCCCGCAAAGGCATCTTGCACAGTTACAATTTTTTTACAAGTTGGAGTGGGTGCAGACAATTCTATTGTTGGATTTTTGGATGCAAGAATAAAAAATCTTTTACGAGTCTGTGGAACTCCAAAATCTGTGGCACAAAGAACAAACTCCTTGAGATTTCCATAACCTGCTTCTTTCAATTCTTCTTTGAGAACAGAAACAATTAATTCATCTGAATCTTTAGAAACTGTTTTTGTTGTAATTGCCGGAACATTTTCAAAAAGTATAAGTTTTGCATTTACTATTTCTGCAATACGAATTCCTTCTCTAAACAGAAATTGTCTGTCATCATAGAATGAACGAGATGTATTTCCAGCAGTTGAAAAAGTTTCACAAGGCATTCCGGAAGTTACTAAATCAATACCTTCTTTGGGAATAAAAGGTAAGATTTGTTCTTTTGAGACATTTCTTATATCAGAATGTATTACATGGACTTCTGGATGATTTTTTGAATAGGTATCAACGCAACTTTTGATAAACTCAATAGCAACCTTTGTTTCAAATCCTGCGGCGTGAAGTCCTGTGCAAATCCCCCCTGGGCCACTAAAACAATCTATATGTGTAAAACCCATTTTAAAGCTCCTGAAAATTTGGAACTATTATATCAAATTTTTGATTTTTATAAAACTACCAGCCCAGTGGGCTGTGAACATAACATGAAATATCCTGACAGAAAGCAGAATGGCAAAAACAGCCAATATGGAGGAGAACTGTCCAATAAAATATGGCAACCAAATCCAAATGGAGCAAAGCCAAAGGATGTTATAAATTTGCCAACAACGTGTAACGGTATGGAAGAAAAAACAGAACATCCAACTCAAAAGCCTGAAGCTCTACTTAGGAAATTATTACTTGCATCTACAAATGAAAATGATATTATCGTAGATCCATTTTCCGGCTCCGGTACAACGGCTGTCGTTTCAACAGAATTAAATCGAAAATTTCTTGTAAATGATAATTTCAAGGAATATAACAAAATGGCTGATTCTCGATTACAGAAAATAAAGCATAAATCTATAGAAGAATGGATTGCATTTGACAAAGAAAATGAAGAAAGGAGAAGAAGCCTCAAATGACATTATATACTTTGCTTGGAAAAGTCGAAGATGATTCTATCAAAGAACTTTCTTGGTTTTTAGATTTTGCAGAAGAATATTTAGATTTTACAAAATTTGGAGAGACTGTAACACCAAATATTCAAGCTGATATCGTTTCTCAAAATGAAAGCAATTATCATTTTATTCAGTATAAAGATGATGGAAAGCATTGTGTTACCCGCCCAATAAATTCTGATTTGTTTATAAAGGCAAGTGCTTTCTCAAATGCTCGAAAAACATTTGAAGATTCTCTTCCTTATATTAAAGATATAAAAGATGATTTTGAAATTAGAAAGACAATAAATTCTGTAATTTATACATGTCAGCAAAGTATTGGCTGTACATTGGATGCCTTAAATAATTCAAATAAGGCAAAGAAGAAAAACGGAAATTATTTTGAAATTCTAATCAGAAATACTGTAAAGGCTTGCGGCATAAATATTGATGACAAAGATGAGATTGTAAAATTAGCTGATACAGATGAAACTATGAAATTTGAACATGATATTATCTTGTTAAATCAGAAAAATGAAGAAAAGGCTATCGGACAATTGAAAACCTCATCAAAAGATAGAATTGATAAATTTTTTTTAGATAAACACATGTATAATAAACTTAAAAAAATTGATATTCTTCATTTTGCTATTTTCTTAAATGATGTTCAAAGAAAAGAAAATAAAAATAAGGCAATTTACGGTATTAATTCAACATTTTTGCCGGGGCATTTTAAAGCATACACAATTGCTTTAAATCCATTGGACGGTGTTTATTATTTAGATTTAAGACCTTCAATCACAAAAGACAAATTCTTAAATGACCGCATAAAAACATTTGATAATTTTTTAGTTGAAGATATGTGGAAATTCATAAAATAAAAATGGAAAACAATGCGGCTTCCTTTATCTCCTCGCTTGTTACCGGAGTATCGTTGCCTGTTTCCGCGAAATTCTTGTCATCGTAAACACGGTTTTCCTTCACGCCCATTCAATTTGTTTGTTCAGTTAAAACACAAGACATTCGGACGGGGAAATGCCTTGCTGCAAGAGGAATTGGAGGGGAAAGCCGCAGGCTTTTTGCGAGCGGAGCGGGCAATGAAACCCCGCAAAGCCCGACGGCAACTTGTTGCCGGCTTGCCCGTGTTTTTAAATTGCTTTCTTACATTGCGAATGTTGTAAATTTGTGATAAAGTCAGTTATCGTTTTTGTAAAATTTTTGCGGAGAACAAAAACGAGGAGGACGAATGAAAGTTGCGATTTTTTTTGGGTCAAAATCAGATACAGAAAAAATGAAAAAGGCTGCTGAAGTTCTTAAGGAATTTGGCGTTGAATATAAAGCTTTTGTTATTTCGGCTCATCGGGCTGGAGAGCTTTTGCACAAAACTGTAAAGCAGTGCGAGGCTGATGGTTTTGAGGTTATTATTGCCGGCGCGGGGCTTGCTGCCGCTCTTCCTGGCGTTATTGCCGGAATTACAACTTTGCCGGTTGTTGGCGTTCCTCTTGAATGTATTTCCGCCGGTTCAAACGGTCTTGGCGGAATGGACGCGCTTCTTTCTATCGTTCAGATGCCGCCGCAGATTCCGGTCGCGACTGTTGGTATTGGCAATGCAAAAAATGCCGCTTATCTTGCGGTTCAGATTCTTTCTATAAAATATCCGGAATTAAAGGAAAAGCTTCTGGCTTTCCGCAAAAAACTTGCAGATGATGCCGCCGCAGGTGTTTCTGTCGGAGTGGAACTGTAATGTCTGAGAACGAATTTTTGTACACTGAAAAAGATGATAAATTTCACGATGAGTGTGGAGTTATTGGTGTTTATCTGAATGCGGATGCTTCTAAGGCTGAAACTTCTGATGAATCTCAGATGAATGCCGCGACGATGTGCTATTATGGTCTGTATTCCTTGCAGCACCGCGGTCAGGACAGCGCGGGTATCTGTGTTTCTGACGGAAACGATGTAAAAATTCACAAGCAGATGGGACTTGTTTCTGATGTTTTTAAGGTTGAGCATCTTCAGGAATTGCAGGGAAATCTTTCTATTGGTCATGTTCGCTATGCGACTTCCGGCTCTAAGACGATTGAGAATGCGCAGCCGATGCTGAGCCAGTCAAAGCTTGGTCCGATTGCAGTCGCGCACAATGGGCAGCTTGTAAACTATGTTCAGCTCCGCGAGATGTTTGAAGAAACCGGTGCGGATTTCAGTTCTTCAAGCGACACTGAGGTTATTGTAAAACTTATCGCACGTGGCTATAAAAAGGGGCTTGAGCGCGCGCTTACAGATACAATTCAGATGATAAAGGGTTCTTTTGCGATTTGCGTAATGACAAAGGATTCTTTGATCGGCGCCCGCGACCCTAACGGAATCAGACCGCTTTGTCTTGGCCAGGTTAGGGGCGGATGGGTTCTTGCCAGCGAGTCCTGCGCTATTGACGCAATGAACGGCACTTTTATCCGAGATATTCATCCTGGTGAAATTGTAATAATCAACAAGGACGGAGTTCTTTCTTTTGAATTCGGGGAAAAAACTTCGAAGCGTTCGTGCATTTTTGAATATGTTTATTTTGCGCGTCCGGATTCAATTATTGACGACATTCCTGTTCAGGAAGCAAGATATAAGATGGGAGCGCAGCTTGCGAAGGAGTCTCCGGTTGAGGCTGACGTTGTTGTGGGTGTTCCTGATTCTGGGCTTGGCGCTGCAATTGGTTATTCAAGGGAATCTGGAATTCCGTATGCAATGGGCGTTGTAAAGAACAAGTATATTGGGCGTACTTTTATTGCTCCGACTCAGCAGGCGCGTGAAAACATGGTTTTTGTAAAGCTGAATGCGCTTAAAAGCGACTTGAACGGAAAACGCGTGGTTGTGATTGACGATTCTATTGTGCGCGGAACGACTAGCCGCCGTCTGGTTCAGATTCTTCGCCGGGCAGGCGCAAAAGAGGTTCACTTCAGGGTAAGTTCAGCTCCTGTGAAGTTCCCATGCTATCTTGGAATTGACACTCCTACAAAGGAAGAGCTTATTTCTTCCGGCCATGACGTTGAGGAAATCCGGAAAGAAATAGGCGCGGATTCGCTTGCGTTTATTTCTGTGGATGGAATGTTCGAGGCTTTAAGGGCGTGCAATCCGGAGCAGTACGGTTTCTGCAAGGGATGTTTTACCGGTGAGTATCCGATGAGGGTTCCCGGTGAATTAATAGAAAAAAAAGTGAATTAAGAAGCCGGCTGTCTGAATGATAAAAAGGCGGCGCTTTGAGCGGAATCTTGTTGTTTCGCTCCTGGGTAAGGCTGAAAATTAGAAAATCGAAATAAAATAAATAATTTTAGGAGACCATAAGATATGGCTAGTTACAAAGAATCTGGTGTAGATGTGGAAGAAGGCTATCGCGCTGTTGATAAGTACAAAGAGCATGCAAAAAGAACGGCGATTCCTGGTCTTCTTACTGGTCTTGGAAGTTTTAACGGAATGTTTGAAATTCCGAAAGGTTTAAAGAATCCTGTGATGGTTAGCGGAACGGACGGCGTTGGAACAAAGCTTGACATTGCGTTCCAGATGAAAAAATATGATACAGTCGGAATTGACTGCGTGGCTATGAGCGTAAATGATATTCTGTGCTCAGGCGTTCAGACTCTGTTCTTCCTTGATTACGTTGCCTGCGGAAAATTGGAGGCGGAAGTTGCGGCGGACCTTGTAAAGGGCGTTGCGGACGGATGCGTTATGACAGGATGCGCTTTGCTTGGCGGCGAAACTGCTGAAATGCCTGGCTTTTATGATGTTGGAAAATACGATCTGGCCGGTTTTGGTGTCGGAGTTGGTGAAAAGAATGATATGATTACAGGCGAGGAAATTGCGGAAGGTGATGTGCTGATTGGTCTTTCTTCAACTGGAGTTCATTCAAACGGATTCAGCCTGGTAAGAAAACTTGTGCAAAATCTGGACGATCCGTTCTTTATGGATGGAAAAGAAACTGGAAAGACAATAGGTGAAGTTTTGCTTACACCGACACGCATTTACGTAAAGCCGGTCATGGAAGTTCTTGCAAAATACAAAAAATCTGTTCACGGAATGGTTCACGTTACAGGCGGCGGATTCTACGAAAATATTCCAAGAATGTATCCAAAGGCAAAGGATGGAAAAAAGCAGCTGATTTCTGTAATCAAACGTTCAAGCTGGGATATTCCGCCGGTGTTTGGAGAACTTATTCGCCGCGGCGCAGACTTGAATACGATTTACAACACATTCAATATGGGAATCGGATTCGTTCTTGCGGTAAAGGCAAAGGATGCGGATGAAATAATCGAAATGTTCAACGCAAACGCTCCTAAATACCACCGCGATGACTGCCCGGACATGAAAGCCTACAAAATCGGCCGCGTTACCTACGCAGAAGGCAAAGCCGAAACCCAAAAAGAAAAACTCCTTTTCGAGGATTAGTGAGCAAAAACCGAGCAGTGGCGCAGGTTTTTGCGAACGTGTAAATAGGAAAAACCGCGAAAGCGGTTTTGACTTGCCAAGAGAAAAACCGAGCAGTGGCGCAGGAAATCGCGAACGTGTAAATAGAACAAACCGAGTACTTGCCTGCGCCAAACTTATAATATTCTAAAAAAAATCCTGCCGATTTTAAGGCAGGAATTTTTTTATGTAAAAAATCAAAAACCCTTAAAAATTATAATAGGTTGAATATCGAGTTTTTTTGCAAAAAGAATAAAAGCGCAGGCAGATTTGCAATTTGTGAAGATTTTTGGC
>OLGV01000155.1_pt1 | contig 30225 bp, 33 predicted proteins | sample 1605761 | NCBI WGS metagenome assembly OLGV01 (sample SAMN03283245) | human gut metagenome | biome: human-associated habitat; material: feces | host: Homo sapiens | place: Peru | collected 2012
TCTAGAACCTGCAGGATAAGGTTCCCATATCCTGCGCAATTGTCCAGGCATGTCTTTCCGACAAGGCTCTGCGAGAACTTATCGACCATCCTACGGCCCAATTCCGGCGGCGTATAGAACGCCCCGAGCTTCTGCGCGGTCTTCTTGTCGCCGTCATACTGTAGAATATAATCGTCCTGCATGTCTTAAAGTATATGGATTCAAGAAACGTATTCAATTTCATCTACGGTTAGAAACAACACAATCAATCAATATTTATTAACTAAAATTTTTTGTTTTTTTCTGATAGTTCTGTTTCTTGAATAAATTCAAGTTCTTCATCATCAAGGGCCTTCATCATAAGCTAAATCGCTTCTTTATCTAAAAGTTTTTCTTTTTTATCCATATGCTCTATTATGTTAATATTTTGAGAAATAGCTAATTGTTTTTTTATATAAAATGTTTTAGTATTATGTGAAAATTTATTGATATTTATTTTATTTAAAATACAATATCTTCCAAGTTCAGCGCCTTCTCCAAACCATGCGTCATAACAATGAATCATTTCATGACAAATTGTTGAAACATTTAATATAAAAGATCTAAATTTAAGTTTATGTACTGAATTCTATAAATAGGATAAACTTCGTTAAAGATAGACTTTAACCGGGTTGTACACGAACCCTGCATCCGCTGGCATTACTGCATCACGGTTACATTTCAGACATTTTCTCATGATGTTGAAACTTCCGTTGACGTCTGAATTCAATTTCCTGCCGTCTTTGGATATGAACAAACCTCGTTGTTTTCTATTGCCCAGATAGCTTTCATGCTTTTCAATTGATTCATTGTCCAAAAAAGAACACTTTGACGTATAGCTTTCTTCTATTTCAACTACTGAAATTCCTTCAAGAGCGCCTTTATATTTAAGCTGATGAATCAACTTGTCAAAGGGAATCTGAACGAATTTCTGGTTGTTGACCTTCCCAATGTTAATCTCTTGTTTCCAGTTCTTGTTGTGTCCAACTATTATTGTTCGGACATCGTTGGAAACTGCTTGATTGATTATGTACCGGCTTGCCTTGTGAAAGTAGTCGTCAATCTTGTTGTTTCTCTTAAGGGTCAGCTATATTGTTCTATGGGATTTCTCCTTGTTGTTTTTCTTTTTCAGCTCTGATTTCGCTTTTCCAAGTTTCTTGTTGTAGAACTGGTTTATGTGTTTGACTTTCCTGCCGTCTACGATGAACGACCGCATTGTGTTCGACGTGCAGGCGGCCAAATTGCAAACGCCCAGGTCTACGGCCAGATATCTGCCGTTGTCTTTCCTGGGATCGACTTCCTGCTTCCTATAAATGAAGTTGACCTGAATGTAGTCGTTCTTCGGGACTACGTTTATGAAGTGCAGATTGACGTTCTTCACTTTGAATTTCAAGGTCTTGGACTTCGGCAGCGTCACATATCCGTCCTTGAGTTCTCTTTTCTTGAATTGGTTGAACGATATAACGTTATATCCGTCTTTAGGCAGATACCCCGGAAGTCTGACCTTTTTCTGGTACTTGCCGGCGGACTTGAGCTTAAGGAGCGAGAAGAACGAGCTGAAATTGGCCTCGACCTGTTTTATGACAAGCTACGCGGAATGATACTCAAGCGCTTTGTAGTCTGGATTGTCTTTTTTCAAGATATTCCATACGTCATAGTAGTTGAGGAACTTATGCTTGACTGTGTCGTCGTTCTTAGTCTCGAACCAGTGCTGGCGAATCGTATACAGTACGACGTTGTAGAGGTTCTTCGAGAGATGACAAAGCTCTAAGAGATCCCTGTATCTCTTGTCGCTTCGCTTTACGATATGCTTCTCCACCAGCTGCATCGATTTTATTTACTTTAAAATTGTTTAGTTTTGATTTAAATTAAATCTATTTTTATTTACTTTAAAAAATTATACAATTTATAGAATTCATTCAATTTATCAATTTAAATATAATCTATTAATATACTATGTATACCAAAAAAATTATTTAATGGGGGAATAAAACTACATGAATCTCCATTACAATAATTAATATGTCTATACTTTAATTCTTTACAAATTTTATTGTATGTTAAAACTTTTATTTCTGGAAAGTTTATAATTTTTGAATTAAATAAAAAAATATTTAATATTTTACATATTTCTAATGCAATAGTATCTGTTAAGATAAATGGTTTTTTATTAAAAACAATTTCAGGTGAAAATTTATCAGCTAAAGTATTTAATAATATACTTTTTGAATCATTTAATAAATTTAATAATTTTAAATATTTTTTAAATGAAATAAATTTTTTCATATTTAAATTATTTACATACATATATATAAAAAATTAATTATATAAACTGATTATATAGTTAATGCAGTTATACTGCATTTTATATGCTTTTGCCACTTCTTGTATTAATTATTTGTGGTTAATTGCATTAATGGTATAACCAATTTATACAAAACTCACAAGATATATGCCAAATCTTCAATCTGACATAGAGCTTACAATTAATGTAAACTTATGTCAAACCTTGAAAAAAAATTAAGAAACGGATTCAATTTCATCCACGATTTCTCCGAAGAACATCCAGTCGCCGCATGAATCTCCCCGCGTCCCGCAGATGCGTTTCGATTCGATGTACCCCGGACCGAGGAATCCAATGCGCTTTTCGTTTTTAGTCTTAAGCCCGGCGGCGGCTTCCCCGAACGAGAAAATATACTGGAGCGGACATTTCAACGAGTCTGGAAACTGCTCAGGCGTCAGCTCGCATCTAAGCTTGTCGGATTCGTCGCCGGCGGTACGGAAAACCTCAAGCGGTACTTCGCTCTTCAGGTAGTTCTTTACCTGGATTCCGATCTTCAGACCAGATTTCGGCGAAATCCCGAACGCGTCGACGCCTTCTTCATGATGCGGGTCAACCGGCTGATATGAATTCGGCAGGCATACGTCGCGGCCGTATCCGGACAGAAAGAATTTCTCAGCGAAGATCTCGCCGACGTTCCCCTGGAACTTTACCAGTATCTTGTCCAAATCTTCTTGTTTGATATTCGGAACCCAGGCGACCAGGCGTTTTCTGACGTTCTCCATCTCTAAAATAAGCGCGCTCTTCCACACCGGGATAAACCGGGAAAGTCTCTTGGACTTAAGCTCAGTCTCAAGCGTCCTGAACAAAGACGCGTAGTTGGATTTCAGGAAAAGCCTGTCTCCGCCGAGACGGTCTTCGAAGACGTTCGACCGGTTGGAGTTCTGACTCCAGAAGAGAAACGAAGTCGCCGGATCACTGGAAATGGTATGCATAGTCTAAATGATAGTGGATCATTTATACTTTGCCATGGTGTCTTCGATGATTTTCTTCTCATCGTCCGTGATGCCGAAATACTGATAGAAATCGTCATCCGTCCACTCGGAAAGATATCCCTTCAAACCGGTGCGGGGATTGACGCAGTCGCCCATCCAAGGTAGATATTCGGGACAGACGTGAACGTCTGTCACTTCAATTTTATATACAAATTTAAAAAAGATAGTATTAGTTGAATCAACAAAATTCATTGCCTCAACATCAGTATTAAATTTAACAATTGGCCAATTTAATACATTTCCATTTGTACAATGTGGATTTGCGTTTTTACATTCAATTAAAGTCTTTCCGTTAGTTGAAATTCCATTTTTAAAATATTTTCCATAATATTTTTGATTACGACAAAAATCATAATTCATTTTATCTACATTAGATTGATGTCGTTCATTATGTCCCCCGTTAATTAAAATAACTGGAACAAAAATCGATTTCGAATTCTGATAATTTTCTGTTTTAATACCGGTATTTTTTATTAAAATCTTATCAAGAAGTATATTGGAATTAAATTTTTTATAATCATATCCGCCATTTTTTGAAAGATTATAAATTGCCAAATCCATTCTAATCGGAATATTAAATAAATTAGAAGCTTCTCCAGTTTTAATTACAATTAATTCAACAATTTTTTCTGAAATATTCTTTTCATATTTATGATATGCAGAATTTTTTTTATATTTTGCAAGGGGATCCTGAAGCCACCGAACAGGGGCAAGCCAGATAACTTCTCCTGTTTCATTTATCTGATCCATTGTCTTCTTCAGGATTTTTAGATGAAGACTTTTGTCGTATGGCGGATTTCCTATGACACAGTCGAATTTCATGTTCTTGTCTTCAAGAATATTATACAAATCTTCATTTATTGCACTGGTACAACATGCCTTTATGCTAACATCTGGACACATCAGCACAAGCATGTCGTAGTTATACTTGTTGTCAAACAGCCAATAAGTAGCCTTCGGGTTCAAATCGATGATCTTCATTTCGACTTCGATGCTCGAAATGTCGATCAAGGCGATATTTCGTCCATACCCATTATTCTCATACTGCGGAATATGCCTGTCGAACAATCCGAAATACTTGACCGGATCCGCCTGTTCCTTGCAGCAGTCGATCTTCGTCCCCGAATCCTCGTTGTCCTCGTATTCGAAGTCGTCTGGAGTTCCGTCGGCTTTCTCATCGATTTGATCCATATCAGCTCCTGAACTGGCCGTATCCGACCGCATCTGGTTTTCCCGCTTGGTGATTTTCTGGAACAGCGTCGTCGATATGTTCATGTCGTAATTATAGCGCGTTTCTAGAGTTTTTAAACTTTAAAAACTTCTTCATGAATTTTTCAGTGAGGATCTCAGAGAAGAACTTGCCGACCATGTAGTTTCCGAATACGTTGATCAGGCTCAGCTCGTTGTCGGCTTTCCACATCTTCTGGAAAGCCGAATGCGTCCTGGCGTAGTTTTTCAGGGCGAGAAGGTGCGAAATGATAATCGTGCGCGAAATTTCGACGTTTTTCCTCGGTTTGTCTTTTCCGTCCCGCTGATCGCCGGACGTTTTCCCGGCGCGTTCGGCGTCGTTTTCAGAAGGCTTGCCGGCAGCCGTCTTCGCCTTGCGCGCTTCCTTGAGAAATTCCGCGCCGTTGAATTTCACGCATTGCTTCGCGAAGCATTTGGCGTATTCCGACTTGGAAAGCTGTGACAGGAACTTCTCGACGCGCTCGGGATCCAGGTCGATCAGCTCGTCGACGAATTCGAAGCTGTTCTTCTTCGTGGACCTGATGTCGGCTGCGGAGATGATTTCCAAAATGTCGAGCTTGGTTATCTCGTTCCATTCGAACTCGTTCAGGGCGCTTTCGATTCCGCATTCGTCGTCGTATTCCATGCCAGAACCGGTAGAGACGTCTATCTGCCGTCCCCAGTCGAAGCAGTCCTCCGTCAGGTCGTATTCCTGCACGTTGACGATCAGCCGCTGCAGGTCCTCGACGTTCTCGAAGAACGCATAGACGTTCGCGTGTCCGTCGTGGATTTTGTCCTTTCCGTCCTTGACGTAGTTCCTGATACCGCGCCCGATCTGCTGCATGGCCGTCCTGTCCGAATGCGTCGTGACGATGACGGAATTGAAGCACTTGACGTTGATTCCCTCGCCGATCATGCCGACCTGGAAGACGATCACGGGAAGCCCGTCGTTGAAGTACCCGGAATCAAGCGCCTCGACCACGCCGTACGCCTCCTGCGACGAAATTCCGGTCTTGTCGTCGATGCGGCAGTCGAGGACCCGGCGCGCGTTGTCCCCGTCTGTATACGACTTCTGCGAATGGATCGACACGACGTGGAACTGCTTGCCGATCCGGTTCCTGAACCATTCATGGTCGAGTATGGCCTTAATCTGGTCAATCGACGTGCAGTTGACAAGGAGAGATACGCCGAACGGCTCCTTTTCACACATGGCCTTCTCTCGTTTCAGAACAGCGGCGATTGCGGCCGGGAAATCGAAGTCGAGAGATCCACGCACCAGGTTGAGAGACGGCTTGCATATCATGCCTTCGGCCATGGCCTCGGCCGGCGTGCATTCGCATACGTTCTTCCTGTTTTCGCGGCTGAGCTCCTTCTGGAAATGCGCGGGCGTCCCCGACGCGAGCATCGTCAGCCTGAACGTGTCCGAAAGTTCCATGATCCTGCCGACGTCGCGCTCGTAGTTATGCGCCTCGTCGTAGAACGCCGCGCCGAACTTGACGCCCCGTTCGAGCCAGGACTTGAAATTGCCGGACCACATGTGCCAGCGCCTGTCCGGATCGCCGTCGCCGTCGGATTTGCCCCAGAGCGATTCGTCGCAGAACACGAACACGGTGTGGTCGGAATATAGACGGGCGGACTGCCTGCAGAAATCCGTAAGCCGGGCTTCGTCTCCGGAGTTGACGAGCACCAGCTTGTAATCGGTTCCCTCACGGATATCGAACGTCCCGTCAATGAATTCGGAAATCGACTTCTTCTGCTGGCTGCACAGCTTGATCCTCGGAGAGACGAAAACCGAAACAGTCTGCGCATCCCGGTTTTCGGATATGAACCTGCCGAACGCATAGCTCGCGAGCGTCGTCTTTCCGGATCCGACGCACGCGTTGATCGGCATGATTTCCCGCGACTGCGACGTAAGGCATCGGTCGATTTTCGCGAAGGACTTCATCTGCCAGTCATAAGGCTTGTACTTGAATTTCAGGTTCGTATTCATATCCATGTCCTTATTATACGCCGTTCCAGGGTTTTCCTAAAAACAGAATGCCGCCGAATATCCAGTGGCATTCTGTTCAGGACGCATGCGCAGTAAAGACGCATGCATATTCTAATCTGACAAACTCAGGTCGTTTGCCGCGAAGACCAGTCAGTCTCCATCCACAGAATGGTCGGATTTCTCTTCCAGACGTCAATGTCCGGATACTTTTCCCTGAACTTGTCAAGCTCGAACGGGCTTGTAATCAGATGTACGCCGTTCTTGGTCGGGATTTCGGCGAAAATCTCGCATCTGTTTCCTATGCCGCCGCCACGAAGAGTTGAACAGTAATTCTTCAACTCCACGATGAAGCTTCTGTCTTTGGTGTCTATGTCGACAAGCCAAGTTTTCCGCATTCCGGACATGGCATGGGTTTCTCCGACAGCCTCGTTGTAGAGCCTATGCAGATGCCTGTAGTTTCCAGTGGCGAATCTCTCCGACATGTTCTTCATGAGCGCAGCGAATACGTCTTTGCTGTCTTTGAGGTTGAGCTCGATATAGGCCCTCGCCTGATAGAGCTTCGCCGTTTCGACTATTACCGGAACCTTGAGGTCGAAGTCGTCGAGCGAATATATCTGGAACTGCTGCAGCGTCCTGTTGCTGTTATTTCTGAGGTTCTTGCTGGCGTACAGCGCGTCGGGATTGTCCTTCTGGCGCTGGATGAGCTGCACGACGTAGAAGCAGTCGCGCTGGTCGACGGCGAGGCTTTTTCCGCCTTCAGCGCGCGATTTTGTCTGGGCGTCGAATTTTCCGTCCATTGTCTTCCCGTCCTGGACGTCCGTCTTCGGAAAGACGAGGAGAGACCGGATCAGCGCTATGTTGTCTATTACCATGTCGGTTTTCTGTTGTGGTTTTTTTTCAATTATGACTTGGGGTAATACGGACAATCATAATCTTTACAAGTCAGATTGCCATTGATATCGCGATGCCGCCAACAACAGTCTTTACGATTCCATGTTCTTTCATTTTCACCTCTGTTTTTATGGTAATCGTACTTACGATTTGATCTATTGTTCTAATTGGATGAATAACCTTCTTGGATCCTGAATACCGGCATAAGAAGTGTCGTAGCAATATTCATATTGCGCTTTCTTTTTACTTTTAGATTTTAATTTTTTAGACGTTTCAATCTTTAAGTTTCTTCTGAAGCTCCTTCAGATCCTCGAGCCACATGTCGTTGACGGTTTTGCCTTTCGCGTCGCTGAACTGCGCCTTCAAATCCTTTATCTTCTGTTTAAGTCCCTCTATTTCCTCGTTCGTTATCTGGAAAATCGGGATTCTGAGAAGATAGTCGAACGAACCGTCGACCTTTATGACGTTTTTCGTCTTTTCCAGCTGCTCCTCGACCAGCTTCTTCTTGACGTTCGCGACCTTTATCGTCTTGTCTATTATGCCCTTGCAGAAGACGTATTTCGAGACAAGACGCTCGATTTCGGACTTGAACGTCTCCAGAATGAAGTCCTTGCGCTTCTGGTAGTATTTCAGCCTGATGTCGATGAACGCGTCGAGGATTTCCTTTACGGACTTGAACTCACGGACCCGGTTGTCCTCGTCTATGCAGTTGTACTACTCCGGCAGCGTCTGCACCAGTCTGAATACCTTGTATAAAGATTCGAGATCTTCATGCTTTCGGGTGAAATCCCTTGAAGTCTTTATCTCGAAGCGCATGTCGTTGTTCCGGGGATTGCATCTGTCGTCGTAATCCTAAATGACGCCGTCGTCCTCCAGCTTGTTCAAAAACTCTATGTATTTCTGATACGATGCCTCAACTGGTATCTCGGTTATCGTATACGACGTCATGCTGTTTCTCTATATAACGCCGACGGACTCGTACACGCCGGTGTCCGGGTTCAGACGTACTTCACCCTTGAATTTTCTGAACCACGGCTTCAGCTCGATTCTCGGATTCTCCGTTCCGGCCAGGCGCTTCCTGATGTACTGAATGACGTCGTCCGGATTGCGGGAGTAGATCGTAGACGAAAACCCGGCAGTAAGGCCTGAACTCGAATTGAAGAAGATGGTTGGAAATACCGGCATCAAGGTCCTCGGCTCGATGTACTACCCCTCAAAGAACTGCTTCTCGAGAATTTCACAGTCTGTTTTGTTGAAGAGAATCCTCGACACGTCGGAAACCTTGAGCTTCGTATACCTTGGCGCACTTTCCCGTGTGACAAGTCTGTTCCCCCAGCCGCCGTCGTTTCCCAGAAAATACGGGAAATTGCATGTTCCGACGAAATCCTGTACAATAGACGCGCAGACACCGCATAGATTGCTACTGCCGTGAATATATGCGGTGTCGAGCGCCGTGATATTGCAGAAAGTCTCCGTCTTGACGAAATCCTTCGCCGCCTTCGAAAATCCTGTCCAGATCAGCTTGCGCTGTGAAATCTTAAGTCCGTCTAAGAAATTCGGAAGCTTTCGAAGAGCGTCGTATACGGCCCACGTCGGCTTGTCGTTCTTGAAGAATTCCGATGTCGTTTTCGTCTTAATCATACAAAAATTATACCGTCTTTCGTTTTTTGAACTGCATGAAATGCCGTTTTCCATATTTTCCGTATATGTAGTCAAGATACGGCTGGATCTCTTTCCGTTTAAGGATGACGACACCAAGGCTAGCCATCAGTTTCTGCTTTGCCCTTGCGACGTGGTTTCTGGTTGGGTTTGTCTTGTCAACCATAAATCCGTCTTTATCGAACTGGTCGTCGCCCTTAATCTCTATCAGCGTCTTTCCGTCAAGCCTAAAATCCGGAAAATACCTGTGTGTTTTCCCATAGTCGTCCAGATACTAAAAACTTACAGGTTCGCGTTCTATCTAGACGCCATGTTCGATACTGTAGATCCAGAACGCTAGCTCCCATGATGAATTAAATAAAATACCGCCGTATTCATACCAGCTGTATACCTGCCGTTTGTGTATTTCCGGATCCTGTGAACAATGCCTTACGCCGTATTTCCGCATAAGCGTCTCAGCCGTCTTCTCCATAACCTCGTCGTTCCGCAATGCGCATTTGCATCCATACCGCCTGATATTCGTCTCGGCCTGAACGGCTTTTACCTATGGGGACTTGCTCGCGACATCCACGCCGTATCTTCGAAGACAACTTTCTTTAGCCTTCTCCCGTATCTCCGGTATGTTCCAAGTATAGTCGGCACCATATTTTTCCAACATGCTTTTCCGGTATTCGGCTAGTCCAGCTTCGCATTTCATGTTGCTGTCTGTGCCATAGCGCTTCATGAATGTCTGTCGTCTTTTTTCGACCGTTGCTGTTTTCTCGTCCGGAGTTTTTTCATTGAGGCTTTTTTGGATTTTCTGCACGACGCCTGGTATTTTTGAAATGTGGTCGACATCAGGTCCATACTTGGATCTAAGTCTTTCAACACGGGCGCTTCTGTATTCCGGGTCGCTCCACTCGCATTTGACTGAGCACCATGCACTGTACTTGCCGAAAACGCCGATTCTATTCAGGTTGAGAATTTTTCCGCATATACGACATTTAGGAAGTTCGACACGTCCTGACAAGACCCAGTTCAAGTATATCTTCAGGCCGACATGAAATCCAGCGAGCCCCGGTATTGAGCCTTTCAACCACTCGACTATTTCCGGAACCCGTCGGATTGCGAATACAGCTGACTGGGTTTTTCCATATTCTCTAAAAATCGAAACGACTTTCTAAAACATACTGGAATTCAGTCGGTTGTACGGATTGCCGACGAAATCCAGTGAATTTAGTTCAAACGTATGCGTCATATTCTGTTGATATCCAGCGAGAAGTCCGTTATGTATTTCTTGCGCGGTTCGGAGTCGTCGCCGAGCCAGTTTTCAAAATACTCCTTTGAATTCTCGTCAAGCACATATTCCTCAAGCAGACTGTCGAATCCTTGCTGCTGGATGATGTAGTCAAGATCGCTTGTGCTTAAACTGCCGAGTCCTTTCAGATAAACAATTTTAAGTTTATTGTCCGTATTGGTTTTTTCCCAGGACTTGAACTCGTCCAGCGTAAAAAACCATTTCCGGATATTGTCTTTCTGATCCTTGACTATGACGATCGGGGTGTTCAGTTTGCAGATTTTCCCCTGCGAGTACAGATCTGGACATAGCCTGTACCACCAGCCGAGAAGCATGCTTGTTATGTTTATGCCGTCGACGTCGGCGTCCGTGGCGATTACGATTCTGTCGAAGTTTATGACGTGCCGGTCTGTTTTGTTCGTCAAATCCAGTCCGATAATGTTGAGCACGTCCTTTATCTCCTGGTTTGCGGCTATCTTCTGAAGAGACGCGGAAAACGCGTTCAGCGCCAGACCACGGAGGCAGAAGAAATATTTTCCGTCGCGACCGAGGCACTTCATGAGGCCGCCTCCAGCGGAAAGGCCTTCGACGAGGAACAGGTATTTCTTTTCGCCGATTCCCGGAAAATACTTGTCGGATCTGACCTTCGTCTTCTTTGTCTGCTTGAGCTCCTGACGCGCCTTCAGCTCTTCCTTGAGCTTGAACGTATCGACGACCGGCCCGATGATGGCGTCGTTCTTGAGCATCGCCTTCGCCATCCTGTCGAAATCGAGCTTTCCGTTGAGGTGCCTTGTGATGTCGCCCTGCGAATTGGACAGGCTTTCCTTCGTCTGCGAGTCGAACTCGGGGTTCGCGAAGTCAGTGAAGAACGCCACGAGCGAAATCTTGTTCTTTATGTCGGCGGGCCTTATGCTCTTGTACTTCTTTATGAGCTTGTCCCTGACCCTGGACGTAAGCTCATATGAAAGATAGTCTATGTGGGTTCCGCCCTTCCGCATGTCTATGCCGTTTACGTACGTGAAATGGCGGAACTCGTCGCTTTCGTTCGGAAAAACGCAGACCATGAAATTGTCGCCGGACTCGACGACGCAGTTTTCGGAAAACATCGACGAGAACTTCTTCTCGTTCACCGATATCTTCTCGCCGTTGAACGAGAACTTGATTTTCGGATATGAAATCGCCAGGTTTATAAGACGCTGGTAAATCAGGTTTTTATGGACGCCGTCTATCTTCTCGAGGTTGAACCTCTTCAGATCGGGTTCGCAGTAGACCCTGACACCGGACTTTCCCGACGACTTCAGGATCCTTCCGGTGTTTATTTCGGAAAGGTTTTTCCTGCACGTTATCGTCTGACGCCTTGTTCCGTCGTCGGACTCCCCGATGAACAGGGAACTGAATACGTTGACGCACGAGCTGCCAACGCCGTTGGTGCCTATTTTATTGCGGTTTTCCCCGAACGACGTACCGGACTTCAGGGTCGTCCACGCGATTTCCGCGCACGTGCGGGTTTCTCCCGGCTTGTTCTTCGGCGGCTCGCATGGGATGCCGATGCCGTTGTCGACAACCTCTATGGATTTGTCGTCTACCCGGACCTGTATCCTGGTCGCCTTCTCGAAATTCGTGTCTATCGCGACGTCTATGCTGTTGTCAATGAGTTCGGACGCGCATTTTATGACGGCAGGCACGTATTTGACCGTTCCGTAGCTGAACTTCCCGGATTCCTTATCGTAGACCCACTGTTCGTTTTCGGTAAGGTTAATCCCGCCTATGTACATGTTCGGCCTGAGCAGAACGTGTTCGACGTCCGTTAAGATCTTGAATTCTCTTTCTGACATAGATTTTTAAATTGTACCATCTTAAAATTCGTAGAAGCAGTATCCGTTTTCGCATACGACGTCGAATTTACCGACGTCGACTGTCAGGCCGGCGTCCTTTATGTTCCCGAGGACGGAGTCGTCCTGCAGGAACATGCACCTGTACACGTCGCCGTTCCCGCCGATGCTGAGGTATTTGCGCCCGCCGTTGCACAGCCTGGCAGTTTTCCTCCTGGCGTTGAGCAGCATCCTGTACTGCTTCAGCACGCCTCGGTCGACGGCGGCGAGGGCGTTGATCTCGGCTGGTGATATGTTCTGGTTTTCCAGCAGCATCAGCTTCGGAGACGGAAACCGCCTGGTGATGGCGTCGATGTCGGTGATGTTCTCCTTCGTGCACGGAACCAGGACGTTGAGGACGTCCAGCCCCTCGAGCTTCTCCGAAAACCCGTCTACGGTAAAATGCTCCTCGTGATAAGTCGGAAGCAGCTTTATGCCATACCGCCGTAGTGTTTTATACATATCAACCGGCGCAGACATGTTCGTGCATAGCATTACGGTCAGGTTTTCCGTCCCGGCCGCGTTTCCGCAGAAATCAACCAAACCCGGATGCAGGGTCGGCTCGCCGCCGTTCAGAAGCACCGTCAGTCTGTCTGCCTTTATTTTCCGTATAAACTGCAACAACGACTTAAAATCGACGTTTACGCCGGGTTTGCCGTCAAAGCGATCCCATTTTATCGAGTCGCGGCTGTTTTCGCAGTACCCGCACGCGAAATTGCAGTACGGGGTCACCTCAACTTCAACGGTGAATCCGTTTCTCTCAAAGAACTCTTTGTCTAAAAACATGTGCCCTTAAAAGAAATTATACCAAACGGCAACCGCATTCGGCGGTTGCCGACATCAGGCGTTGGTCCAGGCTGGGTTTATCAGAACAGCCTAATCAGGCGCTCATGTCCTGAAAACGTCGACGCCTTCGGGCCTTCTACCTCGTACATCTCCGTCAAAGTGAAGGGACGGTTCGACTTCACAGGCGAGCTGGCCGGACCGCCGCTGCGCCGCGAGAATATCTCCCTTGCCTTGTCGAGGTTGAACGGCGTCGGAGAAGAGGAGACGTTGAACGTCCTGACGATCTGCCCGGGCTTGAAGTTCTTGCCGTTCCAGTCTGTGAACGCGTTCGTGCACACTTCGGCGCACTTGCCAGCCGATTTGTATATAATCGAGCTCTGCTCGTATTTCTGGCCAAGCGCAATCGCGTCCTAGAGCCCGATACCGTATATGATGACGCTGCGTTCGTCTGACGCCTCGTTTACGCCGGTGTCGGGATTCTGCTCCACCCAGCGCGAAACAAGCTCGGTATAGCCGAGATCCATATCGCGGACGGAACGCTTCAATTCCTGAAGGAGCTGCCTGTTCTGGCGCTCGGTACGAGACGTCCTGTAAGTCGAAATGATGGCCAGGTTGTTTTCATCCGTAAAATGGCTGAGAAGCCTGTTAGTGGAGATTTCATTCAGCTGTTTCATTTGTAATTCCTTTGTTTAAATAATTTACCCGTTTTCAGAAAATCATGTTTTCTTTGAAGACCATTCTGCCGGAAATCGACGACGGAATCTCCTTGCCTTCAAACTTGAACGGAACATTGAGTTTCTTCACGTGCGCGGAATACGCCTGTCCGATTTTTCCGAGTGACAGCTTGGTTCCGATCTTCTTGAAGAATTTTCCGCCGCCGTCCATCAGATAATATGAATTGTCTTTCTTGACATGAACAAGCGCCGCGTCCTACGCCTTGCCGTCTATCGTCAGACAGCCTGAAAGTGTTTCGATGAACCGCCTGAAATCCATGCCGTCCGGTTTTACCACAAGGTATGAACGTTCGACGACGTCGACGAGCTGCCCAGATTCAGCCTGTTCGTATTCAATCCCCGCAGGAGCTTCCAGCCAGTGTCCGACAAGCTGATGCACGCCCAACTTCATCGAATTTAAAATCGATCTAAGCCGGCGGTTCTATTCTATGTTCCGTCGCTTCGAAAATTCCGCCCTGTACGCCGACAGAATCGCGAAATCCTTCATCTTCGCGAACTCGAGCGTACACATAAGCGAATCTTCGCATACAAGATCGTTGTTCGAGCATCCGGCGTATTCGAAAAGCCCGGTCTTTCCGGCAACGGGCATCAGCTTCCGGGAATAGTCTTCAAATCCAAGCATTTTAAAATTCACTCGACAAAATATATTTGATGGCTGTGTTTGACAAGAACCGATTCCTGCTTGAATACGTTTTTCAGCTCTTCCGCGACCCTGAACAAAGTGCCTTTACTGATTCCTATGCAGTCGACGCAAATCGACTTTTCATTGTATGTTTTATCGTTTTTACCAGTGTATGTTCCAGTTAAATACCTGCCAATCGTCCACGCCTGGATTTCATGCTTCCGTCTGATCTTGTCCAGAATACGCCTTGCGAAAATTCGGTTTTTAGCCGTTTCGTATATCTGCAGGATTCGGTTTTTAATGAAGTTATCAGACAGCGCCTGACTGTTTACGTCCGTTGAGAAAACAATCGTCCCGCCGGATTCTCCGCGGAAAAGATACCGCTCATAGCCTTTGCCAGTTGTTTCGTCTTCGTTGAAATACGATTTAAAATCCTTATCCGCGATGACAAAAAGGCATTTTTCACGCGAAGGCCTGATTTCAATATCGTTCTGCGTATTACGGACAGCTTCCAGAAAACTGTCACCGCCGCCGGCGATTATCTTTCTTCTTGTCATGGTACGTTTTTCATTTTCCCATAGTGGAACGCAGGGTGCACGCCAGAATGTTTCCGCCGAGAACGGGCTTTGAATCCAGCGCGGCGATGCCGTTGAACTCGTCGAGGATTCCCTTCATCATGTTCTTGGCCATTTCAAGCAGATGCATCTCCCGGCGACGGAGGCGTATGGTTATCTTGACCTTTGAGTTCTTTTCGCCGAGAAACTCGCGGATATGTTCGATTTTAGTCCTGCGGTCATTATCGTCGATGCGGATCGAAAAGCATATCTCCTTTTCTTCGCCGCGGGCTTCCCGCGCCGCCTTCTTGTTCGCCTTGTCCTGTTTTTTCTGATCGTACTTGAACTTCGAATAATCCAGGATCTTGCATACGGCTTTCGGAAAATCGTTTTTGTTGTACGCGACCTGTACGAGGTTCATTCCGGCCGACTTGGCTTTCGCTATCGCCTCGTCGCGCTCCATTACTGACATTCTGCCGTCTTCTATGAGATGTATCTTCCCCTGGAAGATCTCATAGTCTGTGTATGTCCTTGAAACCCGGTTTTTTGCCTGATTTGATTTTTCTGCCATGTTCTTCTGATTTTTATCCATTGACGCTTTTAGTTAAAAATATACGGCAGATCGGGTTTTCCTTAAACTTCTCATTTGAAAATCTGTCTGAGAAACGCGAACAGCTCGGTGCAGTGCGGGCTGAACAGGCCTACCGCTATGCAAATCCATACCCAGGGTTTAAGCATGATGATTTTGACGAGGTCTTTCCAATTCGACGGCAGCCGCGTAGATTCCATGCACGAAAGCCGGCTGTTGATTTCCGTGAGGTTTGTGTTCATCTTTGGAAGCGTATTCGTTATGTCAGCAACCCGCGACATGAGCGTCGCGAGCTTGAAAGAGGTTTCGGAGACGTTCTGGATTTTGTCTTTTTCGTCAAGGCCATTCGTTCCCTCGGCCGCGTCCGACACGAGTTCAGTAAGGTACATTTTTTCTTCGACTGAAAGATTCTTGGACTCCTTCAGTCGCTGGATTTCTATATCTCGCTGTATTATTATTTTTTCTTTCATCATGTCGGCCTTCTTCTGATTACTTAAGAAATATTTACGTTTTTCAAAAAATAAAAAATCTCTAGAATCAGAAAATATATTGATTATAGAAACGGCCGCCAGAAATGGCGGCCGTTTCTGATTCCGGTTTCCGGATATCTTAGCGATCCTTGTCGTTTTTGTCCAGCAGCTTCGCGCCGAACGCCCCGGCGAGCAGGCTCTTGAGATCAATCCCGAGGCTCTTGCTCAGGCCGTCCGAGATCTGCGTCGTCGTGTCGATGATGTTTCCGGATATCTTCGCCGTCTGATCTCCGTACATCGTAATCTGCCCGACCTTCGTATAGCCTTCGGACACGCCACGTGCTATATTCGGCAGCTGCTTGACGAGCTCGGTTGCGACCTTGAGCTGCATTTCCATCTTACCGGCTTCGTTCAGCTTCTGCAACGCGACAGCACGCTTCTCAATCGCCTCCGCCTCGGCCAGGCCTTTCGCCTTGATTGACTGCGCTTCGGCTTCGCCCTTCAGACGGATGACGTCGGCTTCCTTCTGCCCACGGATGTAGTCTGCCTCGGCCATCGCCTTCTTCGCGTCGGCGATTCTCTCCTGCTCGTACTGCTCGGCTTCCGCGACGGCCTTCTTCGCGTCCGCCGCGCGCTCCTTTTCGTACTGCTCAGCCTCGGCGTTCTTCTGGCGCTTCACGAGCTCAGCCTCGGCGTTCTTCTGCTGGGCATAGAGATCGGCGTCCGACTGCTGCTGAACGGCGAACCGGTTGGCCTCGGCCGTCTTCTTGACTTCCGCCTCAAGCTGCCGCTCCCTAATCGAAACGGCACGGTCCTGGAGCTCGATCTGCTTTTCCTGTGCGGCGATGTTGGCGTCGCCGGAGCGTATCTCGCGGAGCTTGCGCTGTTCTTCCGCCGTAATGGACTTCGCGGCCTCGGCGATCGCCAGCTTTGTGTCGGATTCCTTCTTCAGTTCAGCCTTCTTTATCGCAAGGTCATTCTGCTTCTTCGCGATTTCGAGTTCCGCGGCGACCTTCGCGTCATTCGCCTCCTTGGCTGCCATCGCTTCAGCCATCGCGACGTCCCTGTACGCATTCGCCTTGGCGATCTGTGCACCCTTGCGTATCTGCTCGACGTTGTCCACGCCCATGTTCACGATTACGTCGTTCTCGTCCTTGAAATTCTGGACGTTGAAGCTGATGATTTCGAGACCCATCGCCTCGAGGTCCGGCCTTGCGTTGTCGCGGACCATCTCACCGAATTTCTGGCGGTCGGAGATCATCTCGCGGAGTCCCATTTGTCCGACGATTTCACGCATGTTGCCTTCGAGGACTTCAACCGCGATCGATCCAATGTATTCAGAATCTCTGTTCAGGAAGTTCTGCGACGCGAGCTTCAGCTTTTCCGGATCACTTGAGACCTTGACGTTGACGACCGCGTCGACCCGCACGTCTATGTATTCACGAGTCGGAACCGGCGTCTGCGTTTTCACGTCTATTGAAATAAGCCTGAGATTGACCTTATCGAGCCGTTCGAGAAACGGAATCCTGAAAGACGCCCGTCCGATGACGACTCGCTGGTACAGACCTGAGATTACGTACGCAATGTCCGGCGGGGCCTTTATGTAGGACATGGTAAACAGAACAGCGAGCAGGACTGCGCTGATGCACGATATCACTATGATTGTCATTGATGATTTCCTTTGATTTTTAAGATATTTAAATTATGCCGCGATCCTCATTTTAACTAAAAATGGACTGGAGAACTTCCTCCAGTCCATTGGCCGAAATCCGTGTTTTTTATTCCGGGGATTAAAGAGGCAGGTATATCTGACAACGGTTAAGTTCATATCCGAACTTACGGGTCAGGACGTTGTAGACGTAGGCCTCGATGACGTCGTTGAATACGTTCTCGTTCTTGCCAGCCTGCTCGAGCACCGCCTTCGGCACGTCGAAAACCATATTCTACGGAAGCTCCTCTGCCGTATGCCTGCTTCGCGGTGCGCCCTTCGTGTTCCAGCTTATGTTGACGATGTTGAGCTGATACGTTTCAGGATTGCCGTTGCTATTCAGAATTTCAGACATTGAATTTATCCTTCTTATTTTGCTGTTTCGATTTCGGTTTCAGTTTTAGTTTCGGATTTTGATTCGGATTTTGATTCGGATTTTGATTCGGATTTTGATTCGGATTCAGCCATATTTGCTCTGTATTTCAGAAAATTCACTATTAAGTTGAAACATTGTCCAGATTCTTCCGGATCGGCCCCGGTTCTATACTGGAAGACAGTTAAATATTGTGTAATTCCAGGTTTAAAGACGCCATTAAACCATGTCTTGAACTGAGAAACGGCCAGACCGTTCTTCATCGATATGAAGAACTTGTTATGCTTTGAGTCTATGAGCGAAATCCATCCGTTTTTTTCATCTATTTCGACTTCTTCGATATAACACGCCCTGAATTTCATCTAATGTCTCCGTTTTTACTGATGTTGACTTTATCCTTCGGTAACTGTATGATGGATATAATATACCTTACCAGATCGTCTTCAGACGCGAGCCTGTAATCCCATACGTCTACGCCGACGTTTATGTTCAGAATCTGCTTCTCCGTGTCAAGAAAATGCTTCCATCTGCCGTGTACATGACCACATAGAAGAATATATCCCGGTTTTATGTATCTAAGCGCCCTTCTGTCGTAAGACGGATAATGCCCGCATATGACGGACGGAAATCTTTTGCCAAGATGAATCTGCATTGAATCGCAGAGCGACTTGACATTGTTGTTGAGGTCGTGGTTTCCGCGTATGTTCACGAACACGGCGTCAAGGCCTGCGACAAAATCAAGCGGTTTCAGGATGTTCCTCGCTTCCATTGAATAGAGATCCCCAACGTGTATTATGACGTCGTCTTTCGGAATGGCCTTGCAGATGTTAATCAAATGCCCGTCATGTGATTTTATGTCGGAAAACGGACGATTTTCATATTTAATGATGTCCGTCATCCCGATATGGAAATCTGCGGTAAACCATCTGCGCATATTGTATACTAGATACAAACCTAGATTTCCGCCGTTAGACGGCTGTATGCCCGCTTACTACGAAATCAGGAAGCCCGCTGACGGGATGCGGAATGTTGACGATTTCCTCCTTGAAGAAATTTGCCCGAAACTTCTTCATGACCTCGCGTCTCAGATCCAGATCCCCCTGGTTTTTCCTGATCAGCATGTCGGCGTCCGCGTAGCGGATACCGAGTTTTTCCTCATCCGAAAGCTCCTGGAGCCCGTCCATGGGAATCTTCTCCACAAGATCACGCGGCAGGCCTAGCCATCTGCCAAGCTCCACCACTTCGGATACAGTATAATCCCACAACGGCGAATAGCTGCCCGCGTGGTCGCCGTACAGAGTGGCAAACCCGAGCCTTGTTTCAGTGAGGTTCGCCGTGCACAGCACTATTCCGTTTACGCTCTGCGCGACGGCATAGAGGACAGACATACGAAGCCGTGCCGGAAGGTTTATCTTCGTATCACGGCTGACGGCGACGGCGTTGTTCTCTATGCCGTCGAAGACCGAACGGACGGCGTCCCCAATGTCCACTGTAATCCGCCTTATGCCGAGCGTCTTGAAAACGCGATCTACGTCTGGCATGTCCTTTTGCCCGTCGCATGGCAAAGACACGCCAACTACGCTGTCCTTTCCGAATATCCTGCATGCGAGCGCTGCCGTGATCGTCGAGTCTTTTCCGCCGCTGATCCCTACGACCCACTTTACGGGGTTCGTTCCGAACGCGCCGTTCTTCCAGGATGTCCACGACGCCTTGATGTTCTCGAAAGCGTCTTCACATGAAAAACCATACTCTGTCATGTCCATGATTTTTTTTTCCGTTTAATTTAAACGCTGTTCTGTCACATTTTACGATTGAGAAGCTGAAACGCCGCGAGCAGCATGGCCGGAGGCAGGTCGCGGAGACTGCACGACTTCGTCTTGGACATGATTCTGTCTTCGAACGTCAGTTCGTCGACCCACATTGTCTCAATGTCCTCATGCTCGTCTGGCGCGGTGTCTCCCCTGTCGTATACGGCGGTATCCAGATCTATGAAGAAATAATGCATCTTGTTCATCATGAACGCCGGATTCGGCGAAACGCATCCGATTTTCACAGGCGAAGTCCTGAGCATGAAACCAGTCTCCTCGGCCAGCTCCCTAATGGCGGCATCGGCTGGATCTTCGCCTTCCTCGACCGTACCGCACGGAAATTCTTCGACGACGGAATCCGTTCCGTATCTGCGCTGTTTTTCGACGAGGAGCTTTCCTTCGCGCCTGACGATTATCGTCACCCAGTCCGGCGCGTCGATCTTTATCGGATGAAGTCCGTTCGGTTCTTTCGGGCCGCTGACGACGTTGAAGATCGCCGTTTTCATCAGGACAAAATCGCCTATTCCGGCCACAGCCTTCGAGATGAGATTTTCTTTATACGCGGCGAACGTCATCTTCGAATTTTCAAACTCTTTCCGGATGGCCGACGCCGAAATGCCCAAATATGAATTGCATATCGTAAGCTCGGTAAACGGTATGCCGCATTTGGCGATATCCGCGGCGGACGGACAATCGGCGCCCGTCCTGCCGGTCGCCACGATGAGCCCCTTTGACAACTTCAAGATGGCCTCCCAATTGTGCCATGACTTGAAGTTAGCGTATGAATCGGATCCTATGATCGGATAAACTTCAAAGTCTTCGTCTTTACCGCGTTCGAGCCTCGACTTCTGCAAATGGAGCTCGATATCTACCAGTGTGTCGATGAAATACCTGTCATCGATGAGCCTTGACTTCGCCGCCGCGACGCCGTTCAACTCGAGAAGCTCGTTCCTCCTGACGTCGTTGTCAAACACCCAGACTTTGTCGTCCAGCTTCGCCGCCCGGATGACGTCGTCAATGAGCTTGACCCTGTCAGCAGAGCGCAGAAGCCGCGTCTTGTCTTCACGATGCCATGACACCATTGACGGCGCGATGATGACCTCGTCTACCAAGTTCTGCTTAAGCGCCTGCTTTACGATCTCAAAATGCGCGATGGTGAAAGGATCAAACGACCCGCCGAACACGCCGTACCTGTAATTTGACATGAATTTCTCCGTTGAAGTTTCTGAAACAGACAATATCCGCGATCAGGATTATGAATTGCACATGAGAAGGCCGAACCCGCATATCGGCACGAGAAACAGTAAGACGAGCATGCAGTCGAGCTTCCGTTGGAATTCCGGCGACTTCACGCAGTCAGCGCAGTAGTGCCTTCCGTCGTTCAAGTTCACGTATTCAATTTTACCGCACATGCAGCATCTTTTAAACCCCATCGGCGCTGCGGATCTTCCGAAATGTGAATTTCCGGACGAAGAACTTGACGACCTGTGATATATGTTTCCGGGAACATGCCTGTAGTTGAAGCTGTTCATCCATCCGGCCGTTGCGAAGACAACGCAAAGCAATACAAGAAATTTGACGGCGTTTTTCATCATAATCAGCTTTTCACTTTGTTTCCAAAAATACAGAACTGTGCAGACCTATCTGAAAATATCTTCTGCCGTCGACCATGCCGATATACGAAGTACGACCGTCCGCTGTTGCCTTCTTGACGGCTTCCTTCTCGTTCGCCGAAAGATCATCGCGTCCGATGACGTCTTTTCTGGAAAACAGCCTGGGATCAAACTGCCCTTCTATGAAGTCGTCCATCATCTTGAGACTGAAATCGGCCTCAACCGCCCGGATATCATGCCACGTGCATCTAAATGATTCTATCGGCATAGAGAATGTCTCCGTCTGATTCCTTTAAATCGTCGTAATCTCCGGCGGCGAAATCTCGGACAGCTACAGACGACTGTTCTGTGTAATTTGACATGCTCGTGCCGAATTTCTGAATGTTCAATCCGAACCCGCTGGTTATTTCTTTCATACGGCTGCTGAACGCCAGACCATGCTCGTCGTATATTTTTCCAGCCATGTCGCATTCAAATTTCTCGGTGAGGGCGTTTCCATTTTCAACAGTTTCCTGATGAATCATTTCATGCGCGAGAACACCCGTTATCACCATGAGATTTAGGTTCATGTTGAAAAAAACCGGACTTACAGAAATGAACGGAGAGCGAAATTTATTCCCGTTTCCGTCTACGCCGACCTAGTCAAGCAGAAAATACCGGCCAGGCTCATCGGGATTGTCATAAAACGCATAGTTGTACATCATCACGGAACCCAATTTACGGCAATTTCCGGATTTGTCGACTTCAATCGGAATCAAATTGAGTTCGTCGTTGAACACATATCTATTCAAAAGCTTCTGGAGCGCCGTAAACAGATCAAGGCTCATCTGAATTGTCTTGTCTTCAAATACGGACATATATCCAAATTCCTCTGTCATCGCGTCCAGAAGAGGATTCTTTCGCTCGAGGATTTTCGTCCAAAACCTTATCGCCGAGCGGATCTGTGCTTCGGTATATAACTTTGTTTTCGGATTCATGCTTAAAACCAATTAAATGCGCCGATTTTAAAGCTATTCAGCCGGAAATCCCGGCTGAATAGCTTTAAAGCCATACCGTGTTTTTAATTTGCGGCCGGTCCAGGCTTCTTCGCCGTCTTGGCCTGCTTCGGACGGCATGAATACGCCGTAACACCGGCCTTCCTGTTGAAATCCCACAGCATCCTGATGCCGCTCCTCGTCAAGATGAAATCCTGCTTGGACGAACGGTTGGGCGTAGTTGGGACATGCTTTCCTGGTGTCTGGATCATTTTATGGTTTCCTTTTCTTCTATGCTTTCAGATTTTGACTTTAAATGCTTCTGTTGTATAGAACTCATCATCAAGCCATTCGTATTGACCGTCTAGAATCTTACTCAAATCAAGTTGATTTCCCTGTTCGTCATAAACAGCAAGGTTAATTGTCATGATATGATAGTAGCCAATAATGTATGTTGGCCTGTTAAGCGATGAAAACAGATTTACAGCCTGATCGTATGTTCCATCTTCTAGATACTTGCTGCAGCCTATGCCTTCATCGCAATCATAGGTGACATTGATGTCAAAATCTAAGCTTGTTGATATCCATTGTCTTTATCCTTCAAAGCCATTCAACAGAAGATCTTATTTGCCGTACCTGAGGCGCCACTCGATGCACTTCTTTAGATAGCTTACGTATTCCGCGTTTCTGGCCATGCATTTCCCCTCGACGTCGGAAATCTTCGCGACGGGCCCGCCATTCACCTCGGTCAGCTTCATGACGATGTTCAGCGGCTTTACGCTTGTAAGCGGGTTCGAGATGAACGTCCCGATCCCGAACGCGACCCGCGCCCTGTCCTTGAAGTATGCGCGGATCTTCGACGCCTTCTCGAAATCGAGGCTGTCGCTGAAGAGAAGCGTCTTGGTCTTCGGGTCGATGCCGAGCTTCTTGTAGTGCTCGATAAGCATGTCCCCCCATGCATAAGGATCACCGCTGTCGTGCCGCACCCCGTCGAAGCTCTTCGCGAAGACCTTGTCAAAGTCGAGGAGGAAGCATTTGGTCGTGATCGCGTCCGTCAGGCAGATGCCGTTCTCCGTCTTGTACTCCTTGAGCCATGCATTCATGACAAGGCGGTTGACGTACGCGGGATTGTACTCATGATGCCCCATCATCAGCTGGAATTCCTGATGCGCCATGGTGCCGATTGGACGCACGCCGTATTTCTTCGCGAGGAACACGTTGGACGTGCCGACGAATCCGGGAATCCCCTTGTCGACAATGTACTTAATCACGAAGTCCTCTGTCTCAGAGCTGTACCTGCGACGGAGGCCAAACTCCGAAAACGTCCCGATATCGTAAGTCCCGTCGATGATCTTCCCGAAGTTGCGGATCGTGTTCTCGATGAACTCCGTGTTGAAATGGCCGACGCCGTACTTGAACGCATAGTAGACTTCAGAGACGATCGAAAGAACCGCGATCTCGTAGAACGACGTGTTAACGTCCGTTCCATGTGCCTCGATCGCGAGGCCGCATTCGTTGTACGGCTGGATGTTGTTCTCGTTGATGAAAATCTCGCAGCGGCGTGGATGCCAGAACCTGAGAAAGTCGATGTAGTCCTCGGTAATCCACGGCATGTTGTCGCCAAGCCACTTCAGCTCGTCTTCCGTGAACCTGAGCGCGCAGTAGTGGTCAATCTGCTCCCGTATTTCCTGAACCATGTCCGGCGTAAACCTGACGTCCTCGTTGCGGCACTTGAAGGACCAAACCACTTTGTCCTTGTTGAACTGGTGGAAGTTCGTCTGTCCCATCGAGAACTTGTACGAATCCGTTTCGAGAAGCGAGTTGATGATCGGCTTAAGTTTCATAATTAAATCTCTTCGACGTTTAACTTAGATATATGTATTTTAACGCTGTATAATTTTTTTTAAACTCTAAACCAACTTGTTTTATTCAGGTATGTAATTGACTCAACCAAACACAACTGGCTGTGCCTTATGCGGTGATTGCCACTACTTTGAAGCCGGCAACCACCGAAGATGGTTGCCTTTTCTCGGCATAAAAACTATAAAAATCATTAAATTTTAATGTCACTGTTCAGTCCGACCTTGTTCCGGCAGAAGCCCAGCATGTGTTCATTGACGTATCGGCCTTCGCCGGCGCCGGAATACTTAAAGTCCGCGAATTCCCCGGAATATCTCTTGAAGAACTCGCCGAACGTAGTTCCGTATTCGTCGTTTTCGTATAACGGCATCTTCCAATATGAATCCGGCTCAGACCTTGACATGTCTGAAAACATGCCGGGCTTTACTATGAAATAACCGGAATCCGGTTTTGGACGGCAGTTCACGAATGTCTTCCGGAATCCGTCAGTCGACCTGCATACGCCGATCCAGGATTCGTCCCTGAATAAGAACATGAAATATCCGTGCCCGTTGCCGTTGACGGGCAGAAGCATCGGATTGCGGTCCTGGACGGTGCAGTTTGGATGTTCCAGAGACGTCTTGACGTCTATGAATACGTTTTCGTCTTTCCTGAAAAGGCCAATTCCGCGTCTGCAATTGAACTGCAGATCAATGCTCATCGTGCGGTCGACGTCGTTCCAGTAGTTGAACGACACGTTCTGGCCGAGCGTGCGTTCCAATACGGCACACGCGAAACACTGGCCTACCGCCCCGGCGAGACGGTCTACGACTGTCGTCATATATTATCCTCCGTCGCCGGCTGGACATCGAGAATCAGCGGCTCGTATCTTATTTCATAGCTCTCATTCAGTCTTGACACGTTGTATACGGTCGAACCGGCGAATTCGGCCGGCGCGTGATCGCCGGTGTGGATATGCCCGCAGAACATGTACCTCGGCTTCTTCTCCGATACGGCGTCGGCTAGCATCCAGCTTCCGAACGGCCTCGACTTCGTCGTTCCGAAATCTGAAACGTCGAGTTCCCTGTCCGGAATCCTCGGCGGAGAGTGCGATATCAGGACGTCGACTCCGTTCGGAATAAGGGAAAAAGCCAATTTCTGCTTTTTGTCGTCGGCCTCGAATGCCCATACGCCGGAAATCGGCGGCACCCATGGCGTTCCCCAGAACTTCAGACCAAGAATTTCGGCGCCTGAATCAACCAGAAACCGAAGATTCTGAGGACAGTCCTGCAGATCGGCGCGCCAGTCATTCGAATTGTACCTGGGATCGAAGCTTAAATCGTGGTTTCCAGGCGTAACGACGAACTGAACGTCTGGATACGACGAAACGAAATCAAAAAACTTCTTCTTTATCCATCCTGTCTGGCTGTACACGTGCCAGTACCCGAATCCGTACATCTTCGAAAAATCACCGGCGACCGCGACGACGTCGCATCCAGACGGGTCGAGTCCGTCAAGGTTTCCGTGCAGATCTGAAACAGCCATCAATTTCATTTTCTCTTCCTTTCGTTTGACATTTTCGCGCCGCTGAAATCATATCCCAAGTGTTTCTTCCGCCATTGAACATACTCGGCGAACCGCTCGTTTCCGAGAAGATCCCCGATTGTCCTGTACCCGTCCCGGAGATCGTTGTTGGAAAACATCGCGTGTATTTGATCGTGGCACTGCCTGCACAGAAACGCGACGTTTTCACGGTCGGTCTTCAGGTTCTTTCCGTATTTCGACGAATGGCACTTCACGCGCGGCACAAGATGATGCTTTTCAACCCTGCCGCGGAATCCGCATATCTGGCATTCGCCGTTGTTCATAGAAACGCCAGACAGATACCGAATACCGTCAGCAATACGGCGAAAAGCACGACATCTGGGTTCATCTTAACCCACTCGAAAAATCTGAAAACAAGATCCATGTTTAAAATATACCGGTTTCCGGATATTTTCCGAACAAGAACTCGTCAGCACGGGCAGTGAGAAATTCCGGCGGATGGACTTCGTCGCAGTGCGTAAGGACAAGCTTCGGGTTTGTATTCGGAAAAACTCCGGCGTCCTTCTTTATTCTATCGAGCAGGTTCCCGCATGACTCGGAATCAAATCTCCCGAACCTGAGCTTTCCCTGCCAGTCGTTCTCCATGTTCGTCGCGTCGGCGAAACTCGCGCCAGTTATTTCTTCCCTAAAAGGCCCAGTGCCGTGCCTCGTCAGATACGTCCTGGAAACATAATACGCGGTGAATTCCGCCCAGTCGGAGATATCTTCGAACTGGAGTCCGTCTGCCTTAAGACACTCCACCACGCCGTTCATCCCGACGCTGCTCGGCGTGCTGTGAATCATGTCGCCGCTGTATCCGCAGTCGAGGAGAAGCCCCTGTGAGTTTTCGAATACCGCGGCGGAAAAGTCTCCGCAAAGCAAATCATCAAGTGGCATAACGCCAGAGGACTTCCACATGAAGTCGAAATCCTAGGAAAAATGCTCAAGGAATCCATCTGAATCCATTGTACCGCGCATCCTCGAATACAGACCGTCGTCCATTTTAACGCCGGATCCGAAAAGACGTTTTTCCGTGAACTTCGACATTATTTCCCGGCATAGAGACTTTCTCGCGCAAAGCGACAGACGGCTGAATTCTTCGACAGAGACGCCCCAGCCTTCGCGTGCCCTTAAAACTGCTTCCCATATCCCCCAGCCGACTGATCCATGCCTATCCGCCCTGGATGACTCCAGTACGCGGTTTATGAGGATGTCTGATGGAACCTGCATGAGGCATCTTGGACTGCGCATGCAAACCGGCCGGAATCCTGCGGCTTCGCATTCGGTATATTCTTCGACGTATTTCATCGGATTCATCAGATACGACGCTGGGAAATACGTCGGGACGCCGAGCATAGTGCCGGATCCGAAATGGTGAAATACATGGCGACAGCCAGGCATATCCACAGTATGACCGCGCTGGCAGCCGCCGTTAGTCATGACAACGACCGGCTTCCTTGATGATCTGCACAGCGCCTCGCATACCATGCCCTTGCCTTCGTCTCCGTAGTTCGCACCTATGACAACTTTGAATTCCATAAGATTATTCTAACAAAAGAAAAAAATTCCTGAAACATCTTCAGGAATTTTTTTTCATATAAACGAAACACGGTCTTCCGTCACCAGCTTATTTCACTGGAATCAATTGAAGCCGGCACGGCCGCGGGACTTTCAATGAACTGGCTGTTTTCCGTCTATCCACCTAGGATATCCATTATGACCTTGTGGATTTCATCCGGCCCGCATATGAATACGTGCTGGTTGCCGAGAACCTTCCTGAAAGACTCAGCCTGCTCGTCCTAGTTCGGATACGACTTGGACTTCACGCAGATATGATAGATTTCGTATTTCTTCGATGCCTCCTCGTACAAATCTTCTGTGTCGACGTCATCCTGTAGATTTGCAAGGTCGCCCGTGTTTTTAGCGAGATTGAATTTGGGAAGATACGGATTAAGCCGTTCATCGCCCATCGTAATGATTACGCCTTTCTTTCCGCGCTTCCAGCAGTCGAGACGCGAACGCCTTGCGCCCATGTACCAGGCGGCTGTATACGATTCGTACGAGTTTCCGCCGCCACCGCCCTCGAAACATATCTTGTCGAGATTCTCCGCTATACGGATATCTGACTCAAACTGCGAAAACTGGATCGGCATATTGTCATATGCTAGATCCCCGATGCCCATCACGGCGATTTCTACATCCTTTACGTTCTTATAGAGATCGACCATAATAGGATTCAGCTGCTTCTGCACCTGAATTGCCGTCTTTCCCATCGAACCCGTTACGTCAAGCGCGAGAATGACCGGCAGCGTGTTCGGATGCTCGGCTGTCTCGCAGCATTCGCGTATTACGCCCTTTGGATCAAGATCCTTGCTCAACGTGCTCTGCATATACGCCTGCGACGCGGAGGCGTATGTCGTAGATATCGTCCTGCTTGCCGCGTCAAAAGACCTTCCGACGCTCGCAGAATAACTGCAGTAGTTAGATTCGCTCCAGCTTCCACCACCCATTTCAAAACTCCTTTCCTGAATATGCTTGACTGCCAAGGCAGCATGCTCGTTAAAAGCCCTATGCCGCCAAGGCAGCTATGTTTTAGGCAACAGTCTTTTTCGCGGTTTTCTTCACTGCCTTCTTAACCGGCTTGGCGGGAACTTCGTCTTCGTCATCAGAATCGTCGTCTAAACCGCCGAACATCTTCTGCATGACGTTTTCACCGTCCACGTCACCATCTTCATCGTCCATAATCCCGTCAAAGAGGCCGTCCATGGAACCGCCGCCCATGAGCATCATCATGGGAAGCATGTTTCCGCCGAAACCACCAGTTGAACCGCCGGCTGCGCCGCTGCCCCCGAACATCGAACTCATCATCTTGAGCTTGAGCATGTTCTTGAAGAACCCGCCCTTCGCGCCGAAACCGCCGGCGATAAGCGATACGATCTTGCCGTAGAAACGACGGCCGAGAAACGCGTGGCGTTCGGGAATCACTGTCTGAATCGTGGAATTCTCGTACGACATGGCCTCCACGCGGTTCTTGGCCTTGACGTCGATGATGTACATCGGCTTGCCGTTGATGAGCACGATGTCGCCCGGCTTGAGGTTGCGCGTCGGCATGACGAAGAAGAAATCGTCTGCGAGATCGAGGACGAAGTTCTGGCAATTGGTGAGATTGCCGTTTTTCGGATTGTATACCTTGTATCCATCCGACGTCTTGACTGCGATGCCGCCGTTCATGGAAAGACGGCACATGCCGTTCTTAATCTTGCCCATTACGCCGTTAAACATGTTTTCGAACATATTCTATCTCCTTTGTTTTTATACTTTAATTATACCGCTGAACGGATTTAACTTAAACTTCAAGTTTTTCGACTGAACCGTCTGCAAGAGCTTGGTTAAGCTCTGCTTTGTGGAAGTCTTCCAGGCTGCTATCAGATACCTGCGAAAAATTTTCGCATACGTCGTCCGGTTTATACGTCTTGACGGATATGCCGCGCCAGTCAACGTTTAAGTTGCATATCCTCCCAGCTAAACCATGCTGATAACAACTGCAGAATTTACACGCCGGTTTTTTAATCTTGTACTTTGAATTCTCAAAAAATTCCATATTCGCCTCTGTTGTTTAAACAGTTTTCCTATCAATTAATGACTTCCGGATCGATCGGCCCGTTTCCGAACTTCCCGAAAATGTCACTGAACGGCCCATTCTTGCCGAACATCTCCGGATGCTCCTTTGCGAACTTTTCAGCCTGCTCTGGTGTGGGGCCGTTCTTCCCGAACGGAGATCCGGCCTGCGAACCGTATACCTTACGCGAAACGACTTCGTTCGCCTTCTCGAGATCAGCCGTCTTGGACTTTATCTCGGAAATATCAGCTCCGGCAACGGCGGCCTTCAGCGCTTTGACCGCGTCGAGGACTGAATCGCGCTCGGCGTCGGTGATCTTGCCGCCGAACTCGCGAATGGCCTTCTCGGAACTGAAGCAAAGCGATTCGGCGTTGTTCTTCGCCTGCGCGAGCTCGCTCTTCCTGCGGTCTTCTTCCGCGTTGGAAGCAGCTTCGTTCTTCATTCTCTCGATTTCATCTTTCGAAAGCCCGGATCCGTTCGTTATCGTGATATGCTGTTCCTTTCCGGTGCCGAGATCCTTCGCGCTGACGTTCACGATGTTGTTCGCGTCGACGTCGACAGTAATCTCAATCTGCGGCACGCCGCGCGCGGCCGGAGGGATGCCGTCGAGGTTGAACGTCCCGATGAGCTTGTTGTCCGCGAACATCGGCCGATTTCCGGTCGCAATCTGAACCGTTACGGCGG
>OLGV01000156.1_pt1 | contig 29953 bp, 24 predicted proteins | sample 1605761 | NCBI WGS metagenome assembly OLGV01 (sample SAMN03283245) | human gut metagenome | biome: human-associated habitat; material: feces | host: Homo sapiens | place: Peru | collected 2012
ATCTGGTCGCCGTACTCCGGCGCGGAGCAAAGCTGGTAGCTGTCGTCCATTTTCAAAAGGCGGATACCCCGCCGTTCATAGCTGTAATAATCCTGAAGCCGCTGGAGCACCAGCTCCGCCGTGGGCTTGTCCAGGTCCAGCGCCACGCAGACGCGGTCGATGCCTACCGGCTCGCCGGAGGCAAAGAGGATGCCCTCCAGGGCCGCCTCGATCTCTTTCATTTCCAGTATTTCCATGATTCCCTCCGATTACACCTCGGCGTCCTTCCCGCAGGATACCATGCAGTCCTCCGACCCGCCGGTCAGCCGCAGCACATGCTTTTTGCACAGCTCCAGCACGGCCATAAACGTGGCCACCAGCTCGCTGCGGCTGCGGCTGCCGCGAAACAGCAGCTGAAAGCGCGTCATGCCGTATTCCTTATGCAGAATGGTGGCTGCCACAAATGCCGTAGCAGTATGCCCCGATGGGAAAGAGTTTTGCTCCGTGGCATCGGGCCGCAACTCGCTCACGGCGTGCTTCGTAGCCATCACAGCCATTGCCATCACGGCATTCGACGCGAGCGCCGACACGCCAAGCCGCGACCAACTCGACCGTCCCTCGTAGCCAGCGAGTTTCATCGCCGCAATCACAGGGTATGGCGCAAAGCGGGTGTAGTTGTCGATTTTCGTTTTAAAACCGCTTTTCAAACTGAGATTAGGCGATGGAAAACCTGTCTTTGCCTCCTTCACCACCACCGACGACAGCAGCAGCGGCACGCCTGTGTAGCTCACATCGCGCTTCCAGCCGTAGTAGGGCGCTTGGCGAGTGTTGACAGCGGCATCGAGCGCATCGATGCAAGCCACAGTATCAGCCACCGCCACCGAATCAGCCACAGGGGCGGCAGCAGCAGGAGCAGCCACAGCAGTGCCCACCGTGAGCAAAACGAGATTGAATATTTTCCTAATCACAGCCATAAAAATGTGCAAAGACCAATGCCGCATTTTTTCGAGCGACATTGGTCTTTCCTATGCGAGAGTTTGTTTAAAATTCAGTAAAACTGAGCGGAAGGGTGCTCTTGATGCTTTCGAGGCGATAGATGGTGTCGCGACCGATGAGAATCACCTCCATAGGGTGACCAGCCTGCACCTCAAATTCGAGCAACGCCTGACGGCACACGCCGCAAGGCGCGCAAGGCTCTTTCACGAAATCGCCATTCTGGAAAGCGGTGACAGCCACCTTCTTGATGCCCACGCCCGGATAGTTGGCACCAGCGTTGTAACACGCGCTGCGCTCTGCGCAAATACCGGCAAAAGCGGCGTTTTCCTGGTTTGCGCCCTTGATCATCACACCATTGTCGAGCAGCAAAGCCGCGCCCACATTGAAGTGGCTATATGGCGTATAACTGCTTTTTGTGGCCTCTTTTGCGAGGTCAACCAAATTTTTATCTTCCTGATTCAGCTCATTGTAAGCTAAAACTTGTACCTTTGTAGTTATATTTCTTTCAGTCATCGTATCTGAGTTTATGTTAAAGACATATTTTCATTGCAAATATATTGATAATTTTCCAAACGGCAACCCCAAAAGATGGATTTGCTGTGTTTTTCTTGCGCTGATGTGCCTCACCTCGGCGGCGCAGGGGCTTTCGAGCGTGTTTCTTGAATATATCGACAAATACAAGGGCATCGCCATTCGCCATTGCCAGCAATACGGCATTCCTGCCTCTATCACCCTTGCGCAAGGACTGCTGGAGAGCGGTGCCGGACGCAGCAAACTCGCCACAGGCTCCAACAACCACTTCGGCATCAAGTGCCACTCGTGGGAGGGCGAGCGCACCTATGTGGGGGCTGCATCGGCATACAACTGCTACCGCAAATACGACTCGCCGGAAGACGGCTACGAAGACCACGCAAAATTCCTGCAGGGCAGTCGCTACCAGCGTCTGTTCGACATTCCTGTGAGCGACTACAAGGGCTGGGCGCGTGGGCTGAAGGCGTGCGGATATGCCGAAAATCCCGCCTACGCCGATAAGTTGATTCGTCTTATCGAGACCTACGAACTTTTCCAATACGACCTCAACCAGCCTGTGATGGCGAAGGCGAAGGAGGAAAGTGCCGCCACCGCCGAAGCCGAGCAAACCTACGACGAGGAACAAGCCTACAAAAAGGCTTACGATAAGGCGTTTATGGAGCATGTGATTCACCGCAAATGGGACAAATATTTCGTGGTGGCGAAGCATGGCGACACCTACGAGAGCATCGCCCTTGAGTTCTCAAAAAAACTGAAAGACATTCTCGACTACAACGACATCACCGACCGCAACGCGCGTCCACGCGAGGGCGAGCGCATCTGGGTGGAGAAGAAGTTCGACCGCCACCCTTCCGTGAAGTTCTACGTGGCGAAAAAAGGCGAAACGCTCCACAGCATCTCGCAGGAATACGGCGTGCGCATGAAGTCGCTGCTCAAACTCAACGCCATGAAGCCCAACGAAGAACTCATCACCGGCCAAAAAATCTTTTTCCAGTAAAGAAGTCTACAAGTCAACAGGTCTACGAGTCTACGAGTGGGTGTCCGATAAGTCTGATAAGTCCGATTCGTCCGATTGGTCCGATAAAAAACATCCATTTAATCCATTTTAATCCTATTTACACCGATTTTTTCGAATTATCGAGCTCTCGAATCTCCGAATCTTCGAGACCTCGAAAAATCCAAAAAATCCAAAAGCCCACCCACCCCACTCGTTGACTCGTTGCCCCGTTGACTCGTAGACTCCAAAAAACTTGACGAAAATTTTTGTAAGAGCGATGAAATTGCTAACTTTGAAAAAAAACAGCATGACACGCATACAAAAATACACCATACCCACTCTGATGAGCTGCGTGGTTTTCGCCATCGGCACGCTTTTCGACTCCTTTTGGGAACCGTTTTTCCTCGCAGGATTCTCTCTCCAGGCGTTCACCTATTTGGGGCTGTGCCGTTTTTTGGAAGACAACAAGGCGAAAGGTCCGTTCTCGCTACTTTTCAATGCCCACCTCGTGATGGTGATAGCCCTTGCCCTGCTTTTCTACTTCGTGAGCGGCAACGTTGACGACGACTCGGCGGTGCTCTACACCGTGTATGCCGTGGCGCTGTTCACCGTCACTGGCGGATATATCGTGTCGAAAATCGTGGCTGGCGCATTCATCGTGGGCCAACGCCAAATTGCCGTGGGTAGCACTATGATACTCAGTGCTATTGCGCTGTGCTACTACTTCGGCACACGCATCGTCAATTTCCTCCCCGAAGAACTCAACTGGACCATACCAAAAGCCCTGTGCCTCACCTCAGCCGCCGAACTCATCACCATCATGCTCTCCACCAAAAACCGAGAAAGAAATTAGAAGTTTAAAAATAGACGTTAGATTTTTAGAGGTTCGGCATGCGGAAGCAGAAAATCACACAAATACCTCTTTTTGTGTGTTTCCCATTTTTTCACCATTTAAGCGGTTAAAAAATGTTATATTCTTAATATTTATTTAAAAAACATTTGGAAAAACACATTATTGTTTACTACATTTACGCCAAATAACTAACCTCTTTAACTAAAAGAAAGCCATTTTATTTCACCATTAAAATAATCGAACAATGAAAGTTAAAACATTATTGCTAATCGCACTGGTAGCGCTAATGTGCTCTTGTTCCGATGATGTCTTGAACGAGGGCTCTCGATACTCTGCGCAACCTGTGCCAAGAGTGACCTTCTCTTTCGACTCCATCACTGCGCCAAATGTTTGGGCGCAATACCAGTCGCTTGAAGAAATGCTCGCCGCTTGCCAAATTCCCGAAGAAAAGCTCAACTCAATGTCCACCGACGAGCTGATTGATGTGTGTATGAGCCATCCTCTTCATGCTCTGTATTTTGCCTATAATAATGAAATGGTTGGGGCGAAGGTGGTGTTTGAGCATTTTAACGGCTTTTCCGAGCTGAAGAAAAGAAAAGATGCCCCTACGAAGATGCTGGCGTTTTATGATGACATCAACTTCAATGCCGCAACACCAAAAGTTCACCGAGAAGATTTCTCAAAAATCACATATATGGGATTCATTGAACTTTATCTTGCATCAAAAGAACTCACATCGCTTTATGAGGGAGAAAACCTTGAGAAACTGGAGCTGGTTTCTAATAAAGTGCTTGAGAAAAAGTTGGAAGACCCATCTATCTACACAGTTCGCCGCTCGCTGCTCATCAACTCTCAAGTTAAGCTGGCACAAGGAACTCTTTCTAAAGAGGAAACCGATGCCTTAAAGTCTTTTATTAGCGTTGGAGGAAATGTGGACAATCCACAAGAGTACACAAGAATCTCCGCTATAGTTTCTAAGTAACTTAAACCTATAAAAAATGAAAGCAAGATTAATTACCATATTATTGGTTGCATTAAGCACCGCAACATGCTTTTCCCGGACAATAATCCACACTAAAGGCGGTAAAGCGATTGAAGTGAAGATTCGTGCAGAAATGAGCAAAGAAGAAATCCAACAATATGATGAGCAATATAGAAAACAGTTCCCAGAAGCCACAATGCTATCAAGCTCATCAGCAACATATAATTGCCACAGCTATGCATGGAACTTGTCAGATGGTGGTGATACAATATGTTGGATAAATGAACAGACTAAAGACAAAGAACCAAATATTGCAAACTACTGGACAAATGACTATTATTCTGAAACCACAGAGTCCAATGCTAAAAAGATATACTATTATAAATCCGACCACTCTGCCATCGTATCAGAAACTGTTCAGGGAATGTATGAATCTAAATGGGGGGCAATGCCTTTGATGCGTCACGCCCCAGGTTATGGACCATATCTTAATATGAACATCAGAAAATACTATAACCATATTCCACCTATATCATACGGTGTAATCATCTGTAGTTACGGCACAGGAGAAATACCAAAAGGTGTGGCGGCTGATTACTATGCCAAGTTTTCTGATCCATATTCGATGGTTTGTACTATTGAAACAGCCAAAGGGGACGATGCCATAGCAGAGGGGTATGCAGAAATCAACAGTACATTCAAGGGAAACGTCAGCGGCGTGAATGTCACCTTTAATCGCACAGGAATATATGAAATGTGCTTGAAGTTTTATGACCAGTCACACCGAATGGTTGGAGAATTCAACTATGAACCAATTGTGATAGAGAACTAAAAAAAAACTCATTTATTTAATTGTAACATTTATGAAAAAGTTAAGTTTAATTTTACTTTTGCTGGTTACACTTTGTGTATCGTGTGGTAACGACGAGCCAAACTATAATAAAAAAACAGAGATAACGCGTCCGAAAGATGGTAATGGGAAAGTGTTTGTTGAAAGCGGAAAGCTGATTGACTCCAACATGAACTTCACTAAAGAACAGCTGACCGACGCCATGGACAACTATGAGTGGGAGCTAGAATATGCAATTTATTACGACAACAACACTGTTTCGGGAAGATTGCAAATAATTAATGCTTTGCCCATAAAAATACATATTGATAAGGATAAAAAAATGGAATACTTATACACTTATGACGGCTACACTCGTACAGATTTTCGCGAAGTCACCATCAAGGAAAAATTACTGATAGCCGAACAACCTCAGCATTCTACAGCTGGTTCTATCTATTTTGCTGACGAATTTATAGTTGTTAGCCTTGATCTGTCGGAGGAAAGCGGCCGCATGATTATGGACTACAAACTCAATCGTGAAGTGAAGGGCTACGACACAAATTCTTTATATACGAGAATGGTTTGGAATATGGTTCCTTCAAATAAATAGTAATACTTATGACACGCTCTGTTTTATTTGCCTTTTGCATCGTTGCATTGTCGTCAGGAGCAACTCAAACAGATATGGGAACTCAAGCCGACAGCGTTAGGTTGGAGAAAGGAAAGCAGCTTGAAAACGTGGTGGTATATGGCAGTGCCAGCAATTTCGGGTCTGCGTCATCGCAGATGAGTGCCATCACTCTGAGCAAGGGGCAGATACTAACTGTGCCCGTATTTCTTGGCGAGCCCGATGTGATGAAGTCGCTCCAAAAGTTTCCCGGTGTGCAGTCGAGCACAGAGGGCACTGCTGGACTTTTTGTGCGTGGTGGCGATTACGACCAGAACTATATCACCCTCGACGGATCGGCGATATACAATGCCGAGCACCTCAAGGGGTATGTAAGTGCCATCAACCCCGACATGGTGGGCAACATCAACTTCTACCGTGGCGCATTTCCTGCAAGATATGGCTCGCGACTGTCGAGCGTGATAGATGTGGGCATAAAGGAGGGCGACTACAACAAGTACCACGGTCTGCTGAGCTTGGGAATGCTCACAAGTCGCATACAGGCAGAGGGTCCGATTTGGAAAGGGCACACCTCATTCAACGTGGCTGCCCGAATTTCATATTTCAACCTTATCGCGAAGCCCATTCTTGAGCATTTCTACGACCAGCCAGCAGCCATGCGCCCCTACTCCAACATGAAGTATTACGACATTACTGCAAAATTGGTGCACAAGTTCAACGAGCGTAGCCGCCTTTCGGCTTTGTTTTATTATGGTAATGACAATGATAATGAGTCGCCATCTAAAAGTCAACGCCACACAAACACAATTGATAATCCAACGGTGTTTTCTAAAAATCAGTATCGGGAAGACGAACAAAAAGAAAGTAGCACAGAGAGCAAATGGAACAATTTGCTCACAAGCGTTTATTTCACCACATTCCTCACTCCCAACCATCGTCTGAATATCAATGTGAATTATAGCCAGTATATCTACGACATGTCGCTTTTCAACCAAATCAACAACAAGATTACCGACAGATACCGACTCTATTACACGCACGATGAAATCAACAGAATCGCGACCCATTCCGGCATCAAAGACATGGCGCTCACAGCCGATGCGTCGCTGCGTGTGGGCGACAAGCATCATCTGCGTTACGGCGTTAAGCTGTCACGACAGCTGCTATCGCCTTACACAAAGGTGCTGAAAGACGCCACCGTGACGCGTTATCGTGGAGGCTTAAACTATGAAAAAGACGAGTATCTTGAAGAGCCCAAGTACATCACCTCGCACGAGTATATCGACTACAAGAGGGGCGACAACCTGTATGTGAACAACGCATCGGCTTACGCCGAAGATGACTTCTCGGTGTTTGGGGGGTTGAAAGCCAATTACGGCTTGCGATTCAATTCCTATTTTGTGACCGACAAATCGTATTTCGCCATTGAGCCTCGCCTATCGCTGAAGCAAACCATAGCGCAGAACCTTTCCGCAAAGGCCTCCTATTCCTATATGACGCAAGGCATTCATCGCCTTGTGACCAACAACCTAATTATGCCAAGCGACATCTGGGTGCCGATAACCAAGAATGTGCCACTGATGAAAAGCCACCTTTGGGGGCTGGGGATGAACTATGAGGTGGCGGGATTCTGCTTCTCTGCCGAAACCTACTACAAGACACTCAGCAACGTGCTGGAATACCGCAACGGCGCAAGCTATTTCGTTGCCGACCAAAACTGGCAGGAAATCGTGGCATTGGGCAAAGGGAGAAGCTACGGTTTCGAGCTACTGGCTGAGCGAAAAGTGGGCAACACCACAGGATGGGTTTCCTACACTTGGTCGAAGGCGCTACGCAAATTTGACCAGCCCGGAAACGAGATTAACGGTGGCAAGGAATTCTATGCCGCAACCGACCGCCGCAACAATTTCTCCGCCAATGTCACTCAACATTTCACACTCTCAAAAAAGGTGTCAATAGACCTTAGCGCGTCGTGGAACTACCAGTCGGGGCGCAGAGGCACCGTCCCCTACACAATTGTATGGGGAACAACACTGGAAGAATACGGAGGAGAAATACCAGTGATAGTGTATGGTGATAATATTATGGACATTAGGGGTTGGATCACAGTAGGTGATGTGGTTAAAAACAGATTCCACTCCCTTGCAGGAATCGTGCAACCTTTCCAGACGTTCCGTAACATTAACGACTATAAACTACCAGACTCCCACCATCTCGACATCAATGCCAACTTATCGATCAAGCACCGTCTTGGTGAAACCGTTGTTGGCTTAGGTGTTTATAATATTTATAACCACTACAATGTCAGCAGCGTGTACATGGGCTATAATGGGAAAAAAGCCGTACTGAAGGGTGTATGTCCATTCCCGATTATGCCCTCTATCAGTATAACACAAAAATTTTAAGCAATGCGAATAAATCATATTCTTCCAGCATTACTCACCATGACAGTCGCCATATCACTGGCGAGCTGTGAGAAAATAATCGAGTTTGAAGGCAATCAGGATGCAAGCTTAGCCATCTTTGCGCTCACCACGCCTGAAGAGCCATTCTCAATGATGGTGTCAAGATCATTCACTATCAACGACAATCCGTCGCATGTATTCACTGTCGACAAGTACTATGACGACCTCGACTCACTATACCAAACGCAGATAGCGATTAAAGACGCTGAGGCACAAATCATTGTGAACGGCACCGAAACACACATCTTGACATACAACGAAAAACGACCATACAACTACACCTGCGACTACCGTCCACAAGTTGGCGACAATATTGAAATCAAGGTGAGTGCCCAAGGTTACAAAGACGCGACTGCCACCACACAGGTGAAAGCCCCCCATAAAATAGAGATTGTCAGTACAGAAGTCGTATATAAGGACAACGGTGACGATGGCACAAAACTACTGGAGAGCCCCTTTGAGTACTATGGCGTGGACTCCGTAATGCGCATAACCCTACGCATACACGATCCTGGAGCCTCCCACGATTTTTATAGGCTCAAGGTGCGTGGATTGGCTGAGCGATATGAGGATAACGGCATTATAAAGCACAAATATTACACCATATCCGACGCATTCACTTCCGAAGATGTGATTTTTATCGACAATATGCTCACAAAGCCTTTTGGCAATTGGGAAGCCGGCTTCAGCAACGTGTTTGACGACCACTTGTTCAATGGACAGAATTACACCTTCACAGTGGAGACACGAAAAAGGTATGGCGATAATCCGAGGGTGATACTTGAGTTGCAGACTATCACCCCCGACTTTTACTACTTCATGAAATCGTATCTGCTTTTCCGCATCTCCACCGACGACTCCTACACCACCCCAATAGGCCTATACAGCAACATCGGCAACGGTTGGGGCATACTGGGTTCGCTCACCTACGACCGCCACATCATCAACTACTAACACAGAAAAAGACACAAAAAAAATGCGACAACGCCATAGCGTAGGGACATGCCTTTGGCATGTTTCCAAGGCGTTGACACATTGCAGATTGCATCGAAACATGCCAAAGGCATGTCCCTACGTTATGATGAACCGCAAAAATTGAACGCCTTTTTATCTTATCTAACGCAAATTTAGATTTCTGAAGATTGGTTTTTCGCCGAAGGCGAGAGGTTTTTATCCTTTTGGCGATGCCACCGCCCTCGCTTGGGAGGGCGGCGTTGGTGCTGTGGTGTGGCTGATTCAAGCTTCAGCCTCAAACCACAAACCAAAGGGACGGTTCTTTTGGTTTGCCTTTGGCATATACAAACCAAAAGAACCGTCCCTTTGGTTTGTGATTTATGTGGTTTGCTTGAAATCAGACATGCCACATCACTAACGACAGGTGCGAAGCACTGGCATCGCTAAAAGGCTGTTTTTTATGTTTTTGTTTCAGTCCCCCAGTATCCCCCAGTTCAATTCCTCTGAGGTGGGGAAATTTACAAGTGTAAATGTTGGGAGAGACGGAACAATCGGCGATTTAGCGCACTCTCGGCGGTTGTTAATAACTTTTTCTGTAATTTACAAAATTTAAGTGGTTTAAATTTGTAAATTTATTGGAAATTATAAGTAACTTTACACCCTGATTACACCTTATATATGAAATTTATTTTTCCGACGATGGCTGAACAAGTGACATACCATATTCCGGCACTGCTCAACGAGTGCATGACAGGACTTGACATCAAGCCCGACGGCACTTATGTGGACGTGACTTTTGGCGGTGGCGGCCATAGCCGTGAGATAGTGAAGCATCTGGGCGAGAGCGGAAGGCTCTACAGTATGGACCAGGACATGGACGCATACGCCAACCGCATCGACGATAGCCGATTTACATTTGTACACGGAAATTTCGCCTTTCTGAAAAACTTCATGCGCTACTACGGCGTGGAGGGTGTGGACGGCGTGCTTGCCGACCTGGGCGTGAGTTTCCACCACTTCGACGACAGCGAGCGTGGCTTCTCGTTCCGCTTCAACGGCCACCTCGACATGCGTATGAACCGCAACGCGAAGCACGATGCGGCGTGGGTTATCGCCAACTACAGCGAGGAGGAGATTGCCAACATGCTCTACCTCTACGGCGAACTGAAGCAGAGCCGACGCATGGCAGCCGCCATTGTGAAGGCACGCAGCGCATCGCCCATCGTCACCACCGACCAGTTGTTGAATGTGGTGAAGCCGTTTATCAAGCCCTCGCAAGAGAAGAAGGAACTGGCGCAGGTGTTTCAGGCACTCCGCATCGAGGTGAACGACGAAATCAGCGTGCTCAAGCGTATGTTGCAGCAAGCCCTTGAGGTGCTGAAGCCCGGCGGACGACTGGTGATTATCACCTACCACTCGCTCGAAGACCGCCTGGTGAAAAACTTCATGAAGAGCGGCAACATTGAAGGGAAAATTGAAAAAGACTTCTTCGGCAGAGTGAACTGCCCGCTGAAGTTGGTGAACAACAAGGTGATCACGCCAAGCGACGAGGAAGTGGAACGCAACCCTCGCTCAAGAAGCGCAAAACTGCGCATCGCCTACAAGATAGAAAACGAATAACGCAAAATAGCAACAAGATAGCAATTCATCTAACAGCACTCCGGCAAACATGGCTAAAGGAAAGAACAAAAATAGCAGCACCAACAACGGGCTTTTCAAAAGATGGGCCCAGGGGCGCAGTTTCCTCACGCTCGACTTTTTCCGCCGCAACGGTTTCTACATCATCGGCATCACAGTGCTGATTATGATGAACATCAGCAAGAAGTATGAATATCAAGACTGCCTGCAAGAGGTAATCAACCTGAACGCCGAACTCAACGACGTGCGCACCGACTGCGTGAACGCCAGCGCGAAGTTCAACTCCAAAATCCGCGAAAGCGAGATGAAGCAACTTATCGACACTTGTCACATCGATTTAACAACCCCCGATCAACCACCATATAAACTTTCAGAAAAATGAAAAAAACACAAAACAAAGCCCTCCAGACCAACAAGAAGCGTATTCTTGGCCGTTACATGTTTGTAATGCTCGCCCTCCTGGCGTTTTCAAGCACAATCGTGGCCCGACTGTTTAAGACCACGGTGACCCAAGCATCGGAGTGGAACGCCAAGGCCGACAGCGCATGGCAAGACACCACCATCATCAACGCCGAGCGAGGAAAAATCCTTGCCGACGACGGCAGTGTGCTCGCCGCCAACATGTATTTCTACACCGTGCGTGTGGACTGGGGCTTCAGCGGCATCAAGGACTCGGAATTCGCCAAAGCACTCCCTGCCCTCTGCGACAGCCTTGCCGCTTTCGACAACTCAAAAACCGCTGAGCAATGGAAGGAAGAACTGCTGAATGCGAAAAAGAAAAAAAGCCACTGCTACAAACTCATCGACCACATGGTCACTCACAGCGAATTTGAGCGTATCTCCAAATTCCCATTCCTGAAGGAAAGCAACAAAATCCTCTACGGTGAGCGACTGATGCGCCGCAAGAAGCCTTTCGGCACGATGGCGGCACGCAGTATCGGCAACGTGAGCGACCCTATTTTATACTTCCAAACCTATATCAACTGGCAAGACCAGGCATTCAACCAACGCGAGTTTGAACGCGAACTCCCAGCCCTTTGCGACAGTTTGGCACTGATGTTCAAGCGCACTCCTGCCGAAAAGTGGAAAGAGATTTTCACCGAAGGACGCAAGGAGAACAGCACCAACTTCCAGTTCCTGAAGCAACCCGTCAAGAAGGAAGTGCTCGACAAACTCGTCACGCTTCCATTCCTGAAAAAGAGCAGCAGTATGTTCTACTCCGTGCTGGAGAAAAACGTGGTCAGCGGCCGTCACGGCATTTCGGGATTGGAAATGTTTCTCGACAGCCTGCTCTTTGGCGTGCCAGTGAAGGCTCCGAAGGTGGCACTCAACGCCAACACCGCCAACTATGGCGGCAACCCCATTCCGGGCTACGACGTGACCACCACCATCAATGTGCAACTCCAAGACATCGTGGAAAACGAGTTGATGGCGATGCTGAAAGAAAGCGAGGCAAGGTGGGGCTGCGCCATTCTGATGGAGGTGAGCACCGGCGAAATCAAGGCGATTTCCAACCTCGACCGCAATAAGGACGGAGAATACACCGAAGGCGAAAACCACGCTGTGCTCGGCTACGAGCCAGGCTCCGTGCTGAAGCCCATCAACATGATGGTGGCGCTGGAAGACGGCGCGGTGAGCAACCTCGACGAAGTGATTGTCACAGGCAGCAAATACACCCTCGAACCCGGCATCGTGGTGAGAGACGAGCATGGCGCCGCATCGTTCAATATCCGCGACATCATCGCAAAATCGTCGAATGTGGGTATGACTCGCATCATGTGGCGCAAATACGGCAACAACCCCGACGGCTTGCGCCAACGCCTCGAAGGCATGGGATTTTTCGAGCCGTTCCACACTGGTATCGCTGGCGAACGCCAACCCACCTACCGCATTCTGAAGAACAACAAGGAAGGCAAACGCACACTCCGTGGCCAATCGTTCGGCTACGACGTGTATATCCCACCCATCTACACCCTTGCCATGTATAATTCATGGGCAAACGACGGCAAATTTGTGCGCCCACGCCTCATCAAGAAACTTTCGAGAGAGGGCGAACAGGATTCTATCGTGCCAGTGAGTTATGTGCGCGACCAAGTTTGCTCGCCCGAAAATGCGGCAAAAATGCGCGAACTGCTCCACGGCGTGGTATGGCGACAGGGCACTGCACGCTCGCTCCGCGACAGTTTGGTGCACATTGCCGGCAAGACAGGCACCGCCTACGTGTCGAGTGGCAAAAGCGGATACAGCAACGTGCGCCGTTTCGCATTCTGCGGTTTCTTCCCTTACGAAAAGCCTATGTATAGCTGCATGGTGCTCATTTACGGAGGCTGCAAGAGTGCGGCAAGCGGCAGTGGCACTGTGCTGAAAAACATAGCCCTGAAACTCTACGCAAAGGGTCTGCTCGGCAACGCCGCCGACTATCGCAACAGCGGTTCGGCTGCCCACGAGTCAACGATGATTACCGCCGGCAGCGACCAGCCATCGCGCTTCTCCTACATCAAGCAAGCGGTGGGCTGCTCAAAGTTGATTCACGGCGCCACCCCAAAGAACGGAAACAAGGGTATGCCTAATGTAGTGGGGCTCAATCTCCGCGACGCGCTGGTGCGACTGGAGAAAATCGGGCTGCGCGTGGAATGTGAGGGCGTGGGCATCGTCACCAGTCAAAGCGTGGCACCAGGCACCGCCTATCACCGTGGCACGAGCATCAGACTGCACCTGTCGAACAACCCCAGAATGGTGAAAGCAAACAACTCATAATATATATAGTGTGTGAATACATCTAACATTATTAAAGGGCTAAAAAGATGAAAAAGTTAAATCAATTACTCGCCGACATCACAGCCATTAAAGTGGTGGGCAACGCCGAAGTGGAAATCACCTCGGTGACCAACGACTCGCGAGAGGCGAAGCCCGGCGCGCTGTTCATTGCCGTGAAAGGTGTGGCGATAGATGCACATAAGTTTATCCCACAAGTGGTGGCAGCAGGTGCCGCCGCCGTGGTGTGCGAAGATTTACCCGAAAATTTGAACGATACGGTAACGTATATACAGGTGGCTGACAGCACCATCGCCTTGGCGCACCTTGCCAGTGCGTGGTACGACCACCCAAGCACCAAGTTGCGACTAGTGGGTGTGACCGGCACAAACGGCAAAACCACCACCGCCACCCTGCTCTACGAACTCACTCAGTCGCTCGGCCACAAGGCAGGACTGCTCTCCACCGTGAAGAATATGGTGGACCGCACCGAATATCCAGCCAAGCAAACCACCCCCGACCACATGTCGCTCAACCGTCTGCTCCACGAAATGGTGGAAGCCGGCTGCGAATATGCGTTTATGGAGGTGAGTTCGCACGCCTGCGCGCAGCACCGCATCGACGGTCTGCAATTCGCCGGCGGCATCTTCACCAACCTCACCCGCGACCACCTCGACTACCACAAGACTGTGGAGGCTTACATCAAGGCGAAGAAAATGTTTTTCGACGGCTTGGGAGCCGATGCCTTCGCGCTTGTCAACGCCGACGACAAGGTGGGCAGCGTGATGGTGCAAAACTGCAAGGCAAAGCACTACACCTATTCGCTCCGCACGCTTGCCGACTTCAAGGCGCAAGTGATTGAGGAACGCCTCGACGGCACCACCATCACCCTCGACGGTCAGGAACTGGAAGTGCTGTTCACCGGCAGATTTAATGTGTATAACCTCGCCAGCGTGTATGGCGCAGCCCTGCTGCTCGGTTTCGACAAGAGCGAGGTGCTGGTAAAAATCAGTATGCTCAAACCCGTGTCGGGCCGCTTCCAGACCATGCGCTCACCCCGCGGCTACATCGCCGTGGTGGACTACGCCCACACCCCCGACGCCCTTGTGAATGTGCTCACCGCCATCAACGATGTGGTGTGCGGCAAGGGACAGGTAATCACCGTGTGTGGCTGTGGTGGCGACCGCGACCACGGCAAGCGCCCTATGATGGCTGCCGAAGCCGCCAACCGTAGCGACCAAGTGATACTCACCAGCGACAACCCACGCAGCGAAGACCCTGAAGAGATTCTCCGTCAAATGGAGGCTGGACTCGACGACAGCAACCGCTCACGCGTGCTGAAAATCACCGACCGCCGCGAAGCCATAAAAGTGGCTTGCCGCCTCGCCAAGAAGGGCGACGTGGTGCTTGTGGCTGGCAAGGGACACGAGACTTATCAAGAAATTAAAGGCGTGAAGCACCACTTCGACGACAGAGAGGTGCTTGCCGACATATTTAACGACGAAAAATAATTGTAAAACGGTATGCTTTATCACTTATTCCACGCATTAGAAGAATACGACCTGCCAGGCGGACGACTGGTTGAATACATCACCTTCCGCTCAGGTTTAGCCTTGGTGCTGTCGCTCTTTATCGCCATCGTATTCGGCAAAAAAATCATCGAACGCCTCCAACTCATGCAGGTGGGCGAGATTGTGCGCAATCTCGGCTTGCAAGGTCAGATGGAGAAGAAGGGCACCCCCACCATGGGCGGTATCATCATCATCATTTCCATTCTCATTCCCTGCTTGCTGCTCGGTAAACTCGACAATGTGTATATGGTGCTGATGATTGTAGCCACCATCTGGTGTGGCGCGCTCGGATTTGCCGACGACTACTTGAAAATCAAGAAGCACAACAAGGAGGGCATGAAGGGCAAATTCAAGATTGTAGGTCAAGTGGGTCTCGGCTTGATTGTGGGCCTCACCATGTACCTCTCCCCTTCCATCGTGATGAACGAAAACGTGACGGTGGAGAACAAGCAAACCAGCGAAATGGTGGTGAAACACAAAACCGAAACGGTGAAATCTACCAAGACCACCATTCCGTTTGTGAAGAACCACAACTTCGACTATGCGATGCTCACCAAGTGGATGGGCGACCACGCACAGACTGGCGGCTGGATTGTGTTTATCCTCGTCACCATCTTCGTGGTGGCGGCAGTGAGCAACGGCGCCAACCTCACCGACGGACTCGACGGACTTGCCACGGGCACCTCGGCGATTATAGGCGTGGCACTCGCCATTATGTGCTATTTGGGAGGTAACGTGATTTACTCATCGTATCTCAACATCATGTACATACCCGACAGCGGTGAACTGGTGGTATATGCCGCCGCATTTATCGGTGCCACCATCGGTTTCCTGTGGTACAACTCATTCCCTGCGCAAGTGTTCATGGGCGACACCGGCAGCCTTTGCCTTGGCGGCATCATCGCCGTGTTTGCCATCCTCATCCGCAAGGAACTCCTGATTCCTATCCTGTGCCTCACCTTCTTCGTGGAAGACATTTCGGTGATGATACAGGTGGCATATTACAAATACACCCGCAAGAAGACTGGCGAGGGCAAGCGCGTGTTTAAGATGACACCGCTCCACCACCACTTCCAAGTGCCTGCCGGCAAGGTGGACGCACTGTGGCAAAAGCCTGTCAACGCCATTCCTGAACCGAAAATCGTGATGCGATTCCTCATCGTGGCTATCTTCTTGGCAGTGATTACTTTCGTGACATTAAAGGTTCGTTAAACTTCCTCAATATTCAGAAATCATGACATCAAATCGACGTATCGTAGTATTAGGTGGTGGCGAAAGCGGCGCAGGTGCCGCAGTGCTCGCCAAAGTGAAAGGTATGGATGTGTGGTTGAGCGACATGGGCTCCATCGCACCGAAATACAAGGAACTTCTCGACAAATATGAGATAGCATGGGAAGAGGGCAAGCACACCGAGGAGAAAGTGCTCGCCGCCGACGAAATCATCAAGAGCCCTGGCATTCCTGCCACCGCCCCAATGGTGAAGAAAGCTACCGCAAAGAATATTCCTATTATCAGCGAAATTGAGTTTGCTGGTCGCTACACCGATGCCAAGATGGTGTGCATCACCGGCAGCAACGGCAAGACCACTACCACCATGCTCACCTATCACATTCTGCGGAAAGCAGGGTTGAATGTGGGACTGGCTGGCAACGTGGGCAACAGCCTTGCACTGCAAGTGGCTACCGAGCACCACGATGTGTATGTGATTGAGTTGAGCAGTTTCCAGCTCGACAACATGTACCAATTCAAGGCGAATGTGGCTGTGCTGCTCAACATCACCCCCGACCATCTCGACCGCTACGACTTCAAGATGGAGAACTATGTGGCAGCGAAATTCCGCATCATGCAGAACCAGGACGCAAACGACGCGTTCATCTACTGGCAGGGCGACCCTATCATCGATGCGCAACTCAAGCACATGCACACCGAAGCCAAGATGCTCGCTTTCGACGCTACTGACAATGCCAGCCTTGCGGCATACGTTGACACCAACGACGTGGTGAAATTCAACATCGACGGCAGAGAATGGAGCATACCTCGCGCCGAACTCTCGCTGAAGGGATTGCACAATGTGTATAACTCAATGGCAGCAGGTCTGTCGGCATCTTGCCTCGACATCAAGGACGACGTGATTCGCCGTGCGCTTGCCGACTTTGAGGCTGTGGAACACCGCCTTGAATTTGTGCGCACCGTGAATGGCATCACCTATATCAACGACTCGAAAGCCACCAACGTGAACGCTTGCTACTATGCCCTCGAAAGCATGACCACCCCTGTGGTGCTGATTCTCGGCGGCAAGGACAAGGGCAACGACTACGAAGAACTGATGGAGTTTGTGAGCACTAAGGTGCGCGCTATCGTGTGCCTCGGCGCCGACAACACCAAACTTCTCGATTTCTTCAAGGGCAAAGTGCCCGTGCTCACCGAAACGCACAACATGAAGGATTGCCTTGCCAAGTGCACCGAACTGGCACACGAGGGCGACACCGTGCTGCTTTCGCCATGCTGCGCCAGTTTCGACCTCTTCCACAATATGGAAGACCGTGGCGAGCAATTCAAGGAAGGCGTAAGAGCGATTGAAGAAAAGTAAGAGATTAGAAGTTAGAAATTAGATTTTTTATAGACTTTTAGATGAGATTGGAGTGGCTCCGAGCACTCCGAGTGCTCCAATCCCCAAAATATTCAATTAACCACTAAAACTAAAAAAAACACATGGCAAATAAAATGGACAAAATTAACGACAAGGCAAACCGCTATGAAGAAATGACGCGTAAGTATGGTGACCCATGGATTTGGGGCATCTACTTTATGCTTGTGCTCATTTCTATTGTGGAAACTTACAGCGCATCAAGCCGCGAAGTGGCCACAATGGGTGTGTATATGCCTATCGTGAAGCACTGTTTCTTCCTGCTCCTGGGCGGCATCGTGCTTTTCTTCGTTCACAAAATTCCGTACAACAACAAGGCGTTCCTTTTCGGCATCACCGTGGGGCTGTTCGTCATCACGCTCGCATCGCTGGTGTATGTGCAGTTCTTTGGCGAAATTCTGAATGGTGCGCGCCGTTCGTTCAGGCTTTTCGGCATATCCATTCAGCCGTCGGAGTTTGCCAAACTTGCGGTGGTCACCTCCCTCTCGCTCATCTTGTCGCGCACCCAGAAGGAAAATGGCGTGAGCAACATCGGCATGTGGGGATGCGTGGCTGTGGTAGGCGTTTTCAGCCTCTTCACTTTCAAGAGCGGTTTGACCAACTTCCTTCTGCTGGTGGGCATCAGCCTGATTATGATGGTGGTTGGCGGTATTTCGTTTAAGAAAATCGGCATTTTGCTTCTGGCTTTCAGCATTTTGGGTGGTGGATTCAAATACATCAATCATATCAATGAGCAAAAGGAAGAGAACATACAACTTGCCGCCAAGCAAAACGGTGAGCGAGTGATCGACGAGGGTGAAGCCACCGAAGAAGCGTATCTCACCGCCGAACAGCCCGCGAAAAGCAAAGAGATTGACCGAAGCGACTTGCGTAAGAAGCGTTTGCACGACTGGTGGTACAACGATTCGCTGGTGTATCGCCGCATCGACGACAAAAACGCGCAGGAAATGTTCTCACGCATGGCGCAAGCCCATGGCGGCGTTACGGGCGTGTTCTTCGGCAATTCGCGCGAGAGCAGCCGTCTGCCATTGGCGTTCAGCGACTATATCTTCTCCATCATCGTGGAGGACACCGGACTTATCGGCGGCACTTGTGTGGTGCTGCTCTACCTGTTCCTGCTCGCACGCGCGGCAATGATTGCACGCCGATGCCGACGCACACTGCCCACCCTCATCGTGATAGGCACCGCGTCGATGATCACGCTGCAAGCGTTCTTCCACATGGCCATCAACACGGGCGTGTTCCCTGTGTCGGGCCAGCCATTGCCACTGATTTCGAAAGGTGGTACGTCAATCATAATTATAAACTTCGCCTTTGCCATTCTGCTGAGCATCAGCCGCACCGTGGCAGGCTTAACTGATAAACAAAACGCAAATCAAGAGGATCAGGATTTGCCCGAAAACTTGAGGGCAGAAAATCCTTCTCTGCTTATAAATTACACCAATGTCTGGAAATAACAAACACTATCTCGTGAGCGGCGGTGGTACCGGCGGTCACATATTCCCGGCTTTATCAATAGCCAATGAAATTTGCCGCAGATACCCTGAGGCTGAAATCCTGTTCGTGGGTGCGGAAGGACGCATGGAAATGGAGCGTGTGCCAGCCGCTGGCTACGAAATCAAGGGGCTGCCAGTGTGCGGCTTCGACCGCAAGCACCTGTTGCGCAACGTGAAGGTGCTGTTCAAACTCTGGAAGAGCATTCGCTTGGCGAAGAAGATTCTGAAAGACTTCAAACCCGATATCGCTATCGGCGTGGGCGGCTATGCCAGCGGCCCTATGCTGAAGGCTGCCCAAAAGAAGGGCATCCCCACCCTGCTCCAAGAGCAGAACTCCTATGCTGGCGTGACCAACAAACTCCTTGCCAAAAACGCCAAGTGCATCTGCGTGGCATACGAGGGCATGGAGCGCTTCTTCCCTGAAGACAAAATCGTGCTCACAGGCAACCCTGTGCGCCGCAATCTGCTTGAGTGCAACGCCACACAGGAAGAGGCACGCAAAGCCATGGGCATCGACCCAGAGAAAGCCACCATTCTCATCATTGGCGGCAGCCTGGGCGCACGCACCGTGAACGAGAGCATCATCGGCGGACTCGAAAAACTCGGCGCTGCGGCCGACGATGTGCAAGTGGTGTGGCAAACCGGCAAATTCTACGACCAGCAGTGCAAGGAAGCCCTTGCAAAGTCGGGCGTGAAGAATGTGATACAAATGCCATTCATCAGCAATATGGATATGGCATACCGCGCCGCCGACCTCGTGATTTCGCGCGCCGGCGCAAGCAGCATCAGCGAATTACAGTTGCTCGGCAAGCCTTCCATCTTGGTGCCTTCGCCAAATGTGGCTGAAGACCACCAGACGAAAAACGCCCTCGCCCTCGCCAACCGCGACGCTGCCATCATGGTCACCGATGCCGAAGCCCCCGAAAAGTTGGTGGATGCCATGCTCGCCACCGTCAACGACGAGGACAAACTCCACTCGCTCAGTGCTAATGTGCTGCGAATGGCATTGCTCAACTCTGCCGAGCGCATCGTAGATGAGGTGGAGAAAATCATCAACGAAAACGACAAATAACGACATATAAATTTAGATTAAGATGAAAGATTTTGATTCCATATATTTTGTAGGCGCAGGCGGTATAGGTATGGCTGCCCTCGAACGCTACTTCCTCTCTAAAGGCAAAAAAGTGGCTGGTTACGACCGCACCCCTACCGACCTCACACGCGCTCTGGAGGCTGAAGGCGTGGAAATCGCCTTCGACGAGAACCCCGACCTCATTCCATCGTACTGCCGCGATAAGGAACGCACGCTGGTGGTATATACCCCTGCCGTTCCCGACAGCCACGCAGGCTTGCGCTGGTTCCGCAGCGAGGGTTTCGAGGTGGTGAAGCGCGCCAAGGTGCTCGGTGTGGTCACTGAGCACAGCAAGGGACTTTGCTTCGCCGGCACCCACGGCAAGACCACCACATCGAGCATGGCGGCGCATATTCTCGAAGTGTCGGGAATCGGCTGCAACGCCTTCCTCGGCGGTGTGCTCCGCAACTACGGCAGCAACTTCCTGCTCTCCGACAGCAGCCCCTACTCGGTGATTGAGGCCGATGAGTTCGACCGCTCATTCCACCAGTTGAGTCCATATATTGCCGTTATCACCTCGACCGATGCCGACCACCTCGACATCTACGGCAACTACGAAAACTACCTCGAAAGTTTCGCCCATTTCACCGAACTCGTGCACCCCGGTGGTGCCTTGATTGTGCACACTGGTTTGGCACTGAAGCCACGCCCACAGGAAGGCGTAGCCACCTACTCCTATTCGCTCAACGAAGGCGACTTCCATGCCGCCAACGTGAGAAAAGGCAATGGTGAAATCGTGTTCGACTTCGTAACACCCACCGAAACAATCACCGACATCAACCTCGGTGTGCCTGTTGACATCAATATCGAAAACGCCGTAGCGGCCATGGCGGCTTGCTGGCTGGTGAAGGTGCCAAGCGAAGCCATGAAGAAGGCTATCGGCACATTCATGGGCCCAAAGCGCCGCTTCGAATTCTGGCTGAAGGAGAACGGCAAGGTGGTAATCGACGACTATGCACACCACCCCGACGAATTGAAAGCGTCGATCCGTTCGGTGAAGGACCTCTATCCCGGCAAGAAACTGACCGTGATATTCCAGCCTCACCTGTTCACCCGCACCCGCGATTTCGCTCCACAGTTTGCCGAAGCGCTCTCGCTTGCCGATGAACTGATTTTGCTGCCCATCTATCCAGCCCGCGAACAGCCAATCGAGGGCGTGACCAGCGAAATTATCCTGAAGGACGTAACTTGCCCTAACAAAAAGATTTACAGCAAGGAAAACTTGCTCAACTCAATACAAAATCTTAACTTTGAGGTATTATTGACCGCCGGTGCAGGCGATATTATCAACCTGCTGCCTCAAATTAGTGAAGAAGTAAAGAAACAGAAGCATTGAAATACGCTCGCTACATCATCATCATCTTGCTCGCAAGCCTACTGGTGTGGGGCATTTTCTGGGCAAAAGGTAAAGCAGGCCAACAGGTGTGCCAGAAGGTGGACATTCGCGTAGAGAACTACGACAGTTCCACTTTCGTCAACCCTGAAGGCATCATGCAATACTTAGACCAGTGCCACCTGCGCCTGAAAGGCACCCTTATGGCGGACATCGACCTCAAGAAAGTGGAACAGGCACTTGCCAAGTCGCCATATCTTGAGTCGGGCGAGTGTGTGAAGGGCGAAGATGGCGTGCTGCTGGTGAAGGTGCGCCAGCTGGTGCCTGTGATGCGCGTGATTGATGGCGACAACATGTACTACGTAAACCGCGAGGGCAAGCGGATGCCTGCCTCCACCTCGTTCAGCAGCGATGTGCCCATCGTGAAGGGGCATTTCACCGCTGCATATCCACCACAACGCCTCATTCCGCTCATCAACTATGTGAGCGGCGATTCGGCACTCAACGCGCTGGTGGCAATGTTTGAGTACCGCGATTCCAACAACATCTACATGATTCCCAACATCACCGGGCATGTGGTGAACTTGGGCGATGCCTCTGGATTTGAAAACAAGTTTAAAAAACTCCTGCTCTTCTACAAGAAGGTGATGCCCGAAAAGGGATGGACAGCCTACGACACCATTTCGGTGAAGTGGCGACACCAGGTGGTGGGCAACCTGCGCAGCAAAAAGGTGATTGTGGAGCAAGTGGACACCACTGGCTTCGACAACAACGAGAACACCCGCCCCGACGACGATGTGCTACGCTCTGCCCCACCCGAAAAGCCGGAAACGGCACCAGCAACTGAAAAGCCTCAGCCAGCCGAGAAAAAAGCAGAAAAGAAAGAGGTGAAGAAGCAGGAAAAGAAGGCGGAGAAGAAGCACGAAAAGAAGCAAGAGAAAAAGGCTGAGAAATCAGAAAAAACTAAAAAGAAATAATAACAACGACATATAACCACTTACATTTATGGAGAATAACCAACATATCGTGGCGATTGAAATCGGCAGCACCAAAATAGTGGGCGCCATTGCCGAGAAAAGCGTTTCGGGCTACCTGAGCGTGAACCACCTCGAAGAAGAGAAACTTACCAACTGCGTGCGCTACGGCTGCGTGCAGAATGTGGAGAACACTAAAAACGCTATCATGCGTATTGTGAAGAAACTTGAGAACAAAATCAAGGGCGACATCACCGATGTGTATGTAGGCATCAACGGACGATCTCTCCATTCTGTACCCACCGAAATCGACCGCAACCTCAACATTGCCGAGTCGATTACGAAGCAGAATATCGAAAACCTGAAGAATAGCGCATTCAAAGAGCCTATCGCTTCGTATGAACCTATCGATATTGTGCCACAAACTTATTATGTCGATAACAAGGAGCAACCCAACCCTGTGGGCTGCTGCGGCGGTAGCATCAACATCAAGTTCAACCGCATAGTGGCTAAACCCACACTCAAACTCAACCTTGAGCGCGCATTGGGCGCATTGAGGGTGAAAAAGTTCCTCGTCACCTCATTGGCGATGGCAGAATCCATTCTCACCGAGGAGGAGCGCACCTTGGGTTGTATGCTCGTGGATATGGGTGCCGAAACCACCACCGTCACCATCTTCAAGAATGGCACGCTCAACTATATGGCAACGCTGCCTTTCGGCGGCCGCAACCTCACCCGCGACTTGGTGAACGGCTTGCAAAACACCACCGAGGACAAGGCTGAGACCGTGAAGAAAAACATTGCCGAGCCTCTGAATATCGAGGCTACCGACCTGCTTATCGACGGCATCAGTTCCAAATCAGCCATCAACTATATCATTTCGCGCACCAGCGAGATTATCACCAATGTGAACAAGCAAATCGAGTATGCGCATCTCAAGGCTTCCGACGTGAAGACCATCGTGCTCGTGGGCGGTGCCGCCAAGTTGAAGGGACTGCAAGCCGAATTTAAGGAAAGAACACAGATTGAGACTCGCATGGGCACCACGCCTCCAAGCATCAACATTCTCAATCACGAAATCAACAAATTCGAGCATATCCAAGTGTTCTCTCTGCTCGACAAGGCTGCCTCTATCATTGCCGACGGCTCCACTTGCGTGGCTCTGCACTCGTTCACACCAGCAGAAGGCCCCACTATCAACACCGCCGCCGCTCCCAAGCCTGAGCCAGAGGAAAAGGAGCATAGAAAGCCTAAAAAGCCGGGCATGTTCAGCCGATTCAAGACTGCACTCGATAAACTCATGACCGAGGACGAAGAAGAATCCGAGGAATAATACAATTCATCACAGCAATAACCACTTACAAAAGATAATTCAAATGATTGACAACGACAATATTTTCGACGGGATTGACAAGGATTCAGGATTCGACCAATCAGCCATGGGGAAATCCGGCTCTCTCGCATTGCCCACCATCATCAAGGTAGTGGGCGTGGGTGGCGGTGGCAGCAACGCCATCAACCACATGTACACCCAAAACGTGAACGGCGTTTCGTTTGTGGTGCTCAACACCGACCGCCAGGCACTCAACAATTCGCCTGTGCCAGAGCGTCTGCTCATCGGTCCTAAGACCACCAACGGCCTGGGCGCCGGCAATAAGCCAGAGGTGGCACAGCAAGCCGCCCTTGAAAGCGCCGACGACATCAGCGCACTCTTCGACGACGACACCAAGATGGTGTTTATCACCGCCGGTATGGGTGGCGGCACCGGTACGGGTGCGGCTCCTGTGGTGGCGAAAATCGCTCGCGACAAGGGCATCCTCACCATCGGTATCGTGACCATTCCTTTCCTCTTTGAAGGCCAACGCAAGATTCTCAAGGCACTCGCCGGTGCCGATGAGATGCAGAAATACGTGGATGCACTGTTGATTATCAACAACGAGCGCCTCACCGAAATTTACCCCGACCTCGACTTCGACAACGCCTTCGGCAAGGCCGACGACACGCTCTCGATTGCCGCACGAAGCATCTCGGAACTCATCACCACCGAGGGCCGCATCAACCTCGACTTCAACGACGTGAACACCACGCTCCGTGATGGTGGTGTGGCTGTAATCAGCACGGGCTACGGCGAGGGCGAAAAGCGTGTGACCAAGGCTATCGAAGATGCACTCAACTCTCCATTGCTGAAAAACCGCGACGTGTATGGTTCTAAGACCATACTGGTCAACATCTACTATTCTCGCCAGGCACAGCAGTCGTTCAAGATGGCGGAAGTGGATGAAATGAGCCGATTCATGACCAACTTCAGCCCCGAAGTGGATGTGATTTGGGGTGTGGCTTACGACGACACCCTCGATGACAAGGTGAAAATCACCATTCTCGCCGCAGGTTTCGATGTGTCGCTCGAAGTGGAAACGCCCCCTAAGGGCCAGCCAAAGGGTCCAGTCAAGACTGATGCCGACGAAGAGGCTCGCAAGCGCTTAGAAGACGAATATGGCGGCAAGGCGGCGCAAGTTCAAATCGAGCGTGCGGAAGCCAAGGTATTTGTGTTCAAACCCGAAGACCTCGACAACGACGAAATCATCGACCTCTTCGAAAAGACACCAACCTACAACCGCGACCAAAAATTCAAAAGCATGGTAGCAGAGAAGCGCAACACCACTCCAGCCCCACGCCCCGAACAAGGCATAGCGCAAGAGCAAAAGAAAGGCACAGGCACCATCAGTTTCGGCTAACAACCACAAAGCCCCCTATATATAGAAAATCCCCCAAAATCCCCAACGCTATAGCGTGAGGGATTTTGGGGGATTTTGGTGGTTACTGGTGGTTGCCGTTACCAAGTCTCAAATCCACAAATTTCTCATATCATATATTTTTGCTTCACATATAGAAGCGTCTTACTCCCTGTTGATTCTTTCTACCAATTCATCTGGTGTAAGTATCTCCATCTTGGAGAATCCGAACCACTTCTTGCCCAAGTCCTTGATAGACGCTCCAATATGATATACATCATCATCTATACAAAGGAAGCGGTCATGTGATAATCGGAATGTTTCAACATCAATCGATGCATATTGAGCGTTATGACGGTCAATGTCGAGTTGGAAGTGACGGCTTATTTGCTGAGTATAGATGATTGCAGACACGCCATTTTCTCTCTTATCAAGCAATGTCAATACAGTTTCATCAACATAGTTGTCTATTAGAATGATACGTTTCTTCGCACTCTTAATCAAGTCGGCTACGAAAGTATAGGCATCGTAAATTTGCCCATTGTAGAATACACCTTGCTTCGGTTTTGCATTGCCCTCGTCCAATCTGCGAAACACCTCGTCAATGCGTTTGTCTGTCTCTTGCTGATGTTGCTGCATTTCTAACTGATGGTACTCCATTGTTGAAAGACGTTGGAAAACTTCGGCATTATTCAGAAGGAAGTGTCGCATAGATGTAAAGGCTCGCATGATGCGAATATTCACCTCAATCGCAGTATCAGAACGCAAAACACTGCTAAGCATAGCAACTCCGTTTTCCGTAAATACATAAGGCATGTATTTCAAGTGTTGTCCACGTCCTTCGTTTAAGGTCGCAAATTGCGACCTTAAACATTCTTCCTTGGTCAGTTGAAACATGAAATCCTCAGGAAATCGTTTGATATTACGTTTTACTTGCTCATTAAGACGCTTTGTCTCTACTCCATATAAGGTGGCTAAATCTTTATCAAGCATAACTTGCTGTCCTCTAATTACTTTTATTAGAGACTCTATATTATCGACGACAACCAACTGGTCACATTTTGTGACCAGTTCGCCGTTCTCTGTCTTTCCTGTTATATCTGCCATATTACTTTAATTTTTGAGATCACAAATTGTGACCTTAAACGCGTTGTTACTTATTGCTGTATGCAAAGGTAGTGCTTTTAGTCTTTTAACCACTATTACAAAAAACCTTTCTTTGGAAAGAATTGGTGGATTTTGCGAAAAAATTGTTACATTTTTCGGTTTTTGGGGCGTGGTGCTTGTGAGTTTTAAGGCTGTGGCATAAATTTGCGAACAGTTTATAAAATTATAAAATCCTACCATTATGAAAACTATCTTGATTTCACTACTCATGCTCACGGCAACAGTTGCCCGTGCGCAAATCACTATCGCTGAACCCAAATTTGAACAAGAGGCTACCATCGTGATGAACGACACCGCTGGCGTGGAACTCCAACTGGAATACGCCATACAGAAAAGAACGGAAAACGTGGGCTCAGCCATTCTATTTGGCGAGGGCAACAAGAGCCTGTATTACGAGATTTCGGGCGCGAAATCGCCTGTGACGCTGAGCAACGACTGCTACGAGAAGGATTTGCAGTTGATTTTCTCGTGGTCCGACAACAGGCTTTCGCCAAAGCGTCTGATTCAGATTTACCCTCTTGAGATTCAGAAGAAGCGTCGCATCTACAATGTGGGCGACTACGATGTGGTTTCCAACACCGAGACTTACGGTCAGAAGAATTGCGTGAAATTCACCGCAGAGAAATACGGCACCCACTCCTATCTAATCACCATTCCTAAAAGCGAACTGATGGCGCTGAGAGACGGAAATTTGAATGAGGCGAAAAAATTCGGCAAGCAATATCTGATTCATATCATAGCACCTGCCACCAACAACACTTCCGCCACCGAATGTTTCCTCACTTTCGGCATCGAGAAGCCCACCCTACCCCAACTCAACTATATGAACACCCTACACAACTATATGAAAACCCTACACAAAAGTTCACAGAAATAACCGACAAACGCCAGCGCTATTGCGTCGGCGTTTTTTGTGTTCAGTGGATAAATGCTTGGGGCACAGAAACAAAAAACATAAAAAACAGCCTTTCGGCGAAAAACCAAACCCGGTAGGGACGTGATACTTCACGTCCGCCCATAACTGTAATATCCTATTGAATATCAACCATTTGGTGCGGACGCGAAGTATCGCGTCCCTACCATGCAAAATCGTTTGGGGAGATTTGACACACAACCTCCTTACAAGAAATCATGTTATCATCAGGGTTTTTCGCCGTGAAACGGCGAGCGGTTTTTATCCTTGGGGCAAAGTGGATAGCCCTCGTAAGAGGGTGGCGGAGGGATTGTGTGGTTGGCGGCATGGAAACTCGTTTCCAATGACGCAAAGCGCACAGTCGCACCGCCAAATGCGAAGCATTCCACGTTGCCCCAAGGCTGTTTTTTATGTTTTTGTTTTTGATTCCATTGACGATTCGGCAACAATGCATAATCTATCCCCAGTAATTTTCCACTGAGCCGTTTTTGGTGTTTCACGCCTCTAATTGCCATCAAAAAGCTAATTTCTAAGGGTTAATATCCGATTTGTTGAAAAAATTATGTAATTTTGTGCGATATTTAATTAAGAGATAACATGCTTACACTACAACTTATCAACGAAAATCCTGAGGAAGTGATCAAGCGATTGGCTGTTAAGCAATTCGATGGTCGCGAACCTATCATGCGCGTGGTAGAACTCGACAAACAGCGCAAGCAGATGCAGAAGCAACGCGACGACAACGCCGCCGAGCTCAACAAAATGGCTGCTCAGATTGGTGCCCTCATGAAGCAAGGCAAGAAAGAAGAAGCCGAAGACGCCAAGCAAAAAGTGGGTGCTTTGAAGACCGACAACAAGGAAATCGACAACAAGCTCTCCGCTATCGAAGGTGAAATCCGTGAAGTGCTTCTCTCGGTGCCTAACGTGCCTTATAAAGGTGTTCCTGAAGGAAAGACTGCAGAAGACAACGTGGTGGAAAAAGTGGGCGGCAATATGCCAAATCTCGGTGCCGACGCTCTTCCACACTGGGAACTCGCTAAGAAATACAACATCATCGACTTTGACCTCGGCGTGAAGATTACCGGTGCCGGTTTCCCTGTGTATATTGGCAAGGGTGCTCGCCTGCAACGCGCGCTCATCCAGTTCTTCCTCGACGAGGCCAACAAGGCAGGCTACACCGAAATTCAGCCACCTTACGTGGTGAACGAGGCTTCTGGCTTGGGCACTGGCCAACTCCCCGACAAGGAGGGTCAGATGTACCACTGCGAAGTCGATGACTTCTATTTGATTCCTACCGCCGAAGTGCCTGTAACCAACATCTACCGCGATGTGATTCTTCCTGGCGACAGCCTTCCAAAGAAGAACTGCGCTTACAGTGCTTGCTTCCGTCGCGAAGCCGGTAGTTACGGTAAGGACGTGCGTGGCTTGAACCGCCTGCACCAATTCGACAAGGTGGAAATCGTGCGTATCGAAAAGCCCGAAAACTCTTACGCTGCGCTTGAAGAAATGAAGGACCATGTGCAAGGATTGCTCGACAAACTCGGTTTGCCTTGGCACATTCTTCGCCTTTGCGGTGGCGATATGAGTTTCACCTCTGCCATCACCTTCGACTTTGAGGTGTGGAGTGGCGCACAAGAGCGCTGGCTTGAGGTGAGCTCTGTATCTAACTTCGAGACTTATCAAGCCAACCGCCTGAAATGCCGCTATCGTGGCGACGACAAGAAAACTCACCTCTGCCACACCCTCAACGGCTCGGCATTGGCACTCCCACGCATCATGGCAGCTCTGCTCGAAAACAACCAGACTCCTGAAGGTATCAAGGTGCCTGAAGTGCTCCAAAAATACACTGGTTTCGACATCATCGACTAATCGACAACCACAATACACCCAAAAAGGGAGAGGCACCACGCCCCTCCCTTTTTTTTGCTTTCTATATGGATCATTCCGGATCAGTGGATAAATACTGGGGGACTGAAACAAAAACATAAAAAACAGCCTTTTGCCGATGCCAGTGCTTCGCACCTGTCGTTAGTGTTGCGGTATGTCTGATTTCAAGCAGAGGCTTGAATCAGCCACACCACATCACCAACGCCGCCCTCTTACGAGGTCGGTGGCATCGTCAAAAGGATAAAAACCGCTCGCCTTCGGCGAAAAACCAAACCCGGTAGGGACATGATACTTCACGTCCGCCCATAATCGCAATATTACATTGGATATCAACCATTTGGCGCGGACGCGAAGTATCGCGTCCCTACCATGCAAAATCGTTTTGGGAGATTTGATGCGGTTTTTTACCAAGAATTCATTTTATCATCAGGGGTTTTTCGCCGTGAAACGGCGAGCGGTTTTTATCCTTGGGGCAAAGTGGATAGCCCTCGT
>OLGV01000157.1_pt1 | contig 29932 bp, 22 predicted proteins | sample 1605761 | NCBI WGS metagenome assembly OLGV01 (sample SAMN03283245) | human gut metagenome | biome: human-associated habitat; material: feces | host: Homo sapiens | place: Peru | collected 2012
AAATGCGAAGCATTCCACTTTGCCCCAAGGCTGTTTTTTATGTTTTTGTTTTTGATTCCATTCACGATTCGGCAACATTGTATAATCTATCCCCAGAAATTTTCCACTGAGTCACCGCCCATTGACTAAAAAACTTGTTGACCCGTTGACTTGTTGACTCGTTGACTTTTATTCTTCCGAGGGGGTGAGGGGAGAGAGGGTGTCCATCACTTTGTTGACGATGGGAGCGTAGGAGTTGGCGAAATGGGTTGGATAGGTGGCGAGCACGGTGGCGAATGCGCCGTCCACTTCCACCACTTTGCGGCAGTAGGTGTTGCCGTGGTTGTCGTTGCCGCAAATCTTATACCAGTTGTCGGCTTGTGTTTGCAGGGTGTCGGTCTTGCTCTTTGCCGCAGCAAAGGCTTTCTTGATGTCGGTGTTGCCCAATTCGTCGTATTCGCCATAGACGGTGATTACCAACTCATTGTTGGAGAAAACGCGACCGTCGCCATTGGCTGGAGCCTCGCCCTTATCGAGAAACGAAGGGTATTCGCAATGGAATGCGAAGCGTGGGTTCACATATTCCACGAAATAAAAATCGTCGGGCACCTTTGAGCCGACGTTCACTTCCAGCAAAGTGGTGTCGGCTGTCTCGGTGGACTGTTCGGAGTTTGCTTCTTGTTTTCCGCCTTGGCACGCAGCCATCAAGCCGAGCAGCATCAGCGGAGCGATAAATTTCAGTTTCATAATTTTAGAAAATGAAGGGGCGCAAAACACTTACGCCCCTATATTGTATAATTGTTTGGATTAATGCACGAATGCCACGTTGTCAACCCAGAGGGTCATGCCCACGGTGCCTGTGTAGGCGGTGCCGCAGCCGCTTGAGAGCATCACCAGCACATGGGTTGGCTTAGTGCCCACTGGTGCCCATTTTTCTTCAATCACGGGTTTCATTTTGCCCTTGGAGTTGCGTGCGTAGTAACTCTTTTCCTTTGAAATCAAGCCCATGAACGACTTGTAGCCAGCGTGATGACGAATGTCGCCATACCAGATGGGAATGCGGTGCTTGTTCACCCAACCCATAGTGGTCTTGCCGAAACGCTCACGGCCGGTGCCCACACGCTCGGCGTGGAGGTTGCCCTTAGCGTCTTCCCAACGGCGTTGTAGAATCACAAACACTTCCGCATTGTCGCGGCCGCTGAGTGTCTTTTTACTGCCAAAACCGCTCGAATAGATAGGTGCGCCAGCAGGTGCCACAAGGCGGTAGTCGAATTGGAGGAATTTAGGGGTGTGGGTGTAAGGCACGCCCATTTCCATTTTGCTGTAGGGGTTCTTGGTGCTGCTCACAGGTTCCACCATCTTGCCCAAGAAGATGGTGCCCGACACCAGCACGTCCATGTTGATGATGCCCACAGCCTTCACATGCTCAAGAAGGGTGGTGAGTTTAGCGCAACGGCCAGCGCCGTGCTTGTCGGGGAAAACGGCGTTGCTCGTTTTCACCACGCCCATCACTTTTGCCATTACATTGCTGGTGGCCCATTGCGAACCGCCCATATTGTGGTAAGCCTTGGCACCGTTGATGGTGGCGTTGGGTGCAATTTCATACACCTTTTTAGTTTCGCCGCCAATCACGCCCGATTCCTTAATCACGCGGGTGACCCAGTTTTCAAAATCGCCAAACTTGATTGGCTCCACTTTTTCTGCTTTCACACCGAAAGCCAAAAAGGCTGTCAGTGCCATAATAAGTGTGAACTTTTTCATTGTCTTTGTAAAGTTTAGTCTGTAATGTTATAATAATGTTGTTTTTTCTTATGTTTCTGTCGCTATTCGCCACGCGCCGCCTTACTCAGCAGGTGGTGGCCGATTTTGCAGTAGATGCACTTGCGCGCATCACAGTATTCACGCTTCAGCTGCACCAGTGCCTGCGAGGTGAGCGCGTCGGGGCAGTCGATGCCGTAAGCCACGAAGTGCGACACGATGGAGTTGTTTTCAGCCCGCAAATCCTCCAGCAGTTTGATGGCCTTGTCGGTCATCTCGTAGTTGCCCGTGAGTTCGCCGTAGGCGTAAAGCAACGGAGCCACCGTGTTGATGAGAATGATGTCGATTGAGCTGCGGCTCAATGTGGCGGTGGCGCGCTCGTTGGGCTTGCCAAAGGTGTAGTGCTTGGTCCAATAGCCGCTCAACTCCACCTCAAAGAGTGCGCGCATCTCCTTTTCGCCCTCGGCCTCAAGAATGCGGTTCATCATTCTGAATCCGCCCTCGATAAACTGCGCCAGCATGGCGATGCGCCGATAGGGGAAATTCTGCGGACGAATGCGGAACAGTTTCCACGACTCCTTCTCCATAGGGGTGAGTTGGAATTTGTTGGAGAGGAAGGCGTATTCGGTGCAGAGTTGGTTGTAGTAACTGTCCATTCCCGGCTTTTGGGCATCGAGCATACCAGCCTGACCGAAAAGCAGTGCCTCGATTTGCAGCACCGAATCGCTATGCTTGCCAAGCAGGCGAAGCGGAGTGCGACGAGCCAGCCGCTCAAACGCGTCGTTGTTGATGCCGAAACCGAAGTTGCGGGCGAGCGTCACATAGCACACATCTTCCCAACTGCCGTTGAAGCTGTCGAGCAACTGGTGAATGCGCTCCACCTTTCCGTGCAGCCGTTCAAACGCCAAACCCTCCACCCATTCCACGATGGTGAGGTGTGGCACCTGCTTGATTTTTGTGGCGCAAGGCACCTCGATGGTGGCACCCACGAGCGAAGCGTAGTCGGCATTGAACTGTGGCGACACCTCCAGCACCAGCTGCGGAATCAACTCGCCATTGGTGCGGCGCACAGGCGCATCGTCCTTCGCCACCACGTGCAGAATCACGCTATCGTAAGCCTTGTCGCTGTCGTGGTGATGACGCTTCCAGTCGGTGGCGCGGTAGTGCATTTCCACGTTGCCCACCCACATGTGGCCGTCAATCTCGATTTTCGCGTTGAAGAAATCGGGGCCAGCGTCGGTGTTGAGCAGTCCGGGATCCACCACCCTCACCTTTTTCCCGGTGTTGGTGACCATATCCTCCGACCGCCACAGGCGATGCTTCCACACATATTGCATTAATTTCTCCATCGAAAAAACCGCTATTAAATTGCGAAGTTACAGAAATTTTGCTAAAAGTGCACGCCTTATCCACCAATTATGTTTTTTTGACCACCTTTACCGCCATTTTTCCTTATCCACCCACCTCGCGTTGGCGTGCCTCAAACCTCTTCCAACGCCGATGCGCGCTCAAATGCCGGGCTCCAGCACAATCTTCACGCTAACTCGTTCCAACTCAGAAGAATTTGCTGTTTTATGATTTTTTATGAATTTGTGTCATTTTTTTGTTAAATATACTGGTGGTTAAGGAAATAATGCCTAACTTTGTGCGTGGCTTTGGCTATACCATTACTACTTAGGGACAATTCGGATATATAAATAACTCTTTTTAAACAATCTTCGTTATGAGGAAAATTTTTACATTATTAATCGTGGCTATATTAGCCACCGCCACCTCCTGGGCTGCAGAGAAAAGCATTGTAATAAACACTGCTAACTCTGGTGTCACAGGGTCATACTCAAACAAAACGTTTAATGTTGATGGAATCACTTTTGGTTTTAACCAATGGATGAAAAGCAACAACATTCAAGCAAAAAAGTCAACCCCAAATTCTCTTTACAATGAAAGTGCTATTCCTGGCAAAATCACTCGTGTTGTGTTTAAGCAAACAGGTACAGCTCGTGCAATCAAAGTTTTTGGTGGTTCTAATGTGAAACCCACAAATGCAATAGCCTCTCCGAAAACAAGTGGGACTATGGAGTTTGATTTTTCAGGAAAAGGATACACGTTTTTTTCTATGACGACTCCATCAAACGCTGTATACTTCAGCCAAATAACAGTATATTACGAAGATGAATCAGGCAAAACTCCTACACAGCTCTCTTGGTCTGCTCCAACTGCAACTGTGGACTTGGCAAGCGAGGTAAAGGAATTTCCTACTTTGACAAAAAACCCTGAAAGCCTTACGGGAATCACCTATTCATCAAGCAATGCCGACGTGGCTACTGTAAACGAAGCCACTGGTGAAATAGCAATTGTAGCTTGTGGCCAAACTACTATCAAAGCTGCTTATGCTGGCGACGACACTTACGCAAGTTCTTCTGCCAATTACACTTTGCGAGTTGTAGATAACAGCATTGCCGCTGGCGAATACACTTTCCCTATCAACAACTGGTTTTGGGCAACTAACTATACAGGAAGTTTCAAAGTTGAGAAAGCGGGCCTCAAATTGCAAGGACAGCAAAACGGCATTAGCATTTCTCTTGGCAACGTCAATTCAACCAATGCCTATGTTGATGATAATGAAACTCGCACATATAGCTCATACATAATGACGGTCAATGCTCCAGAAGGTTATGTGCTCAAAAAAATTGAATTTGTAGGAACAAGATGGCAATCCAGTACTTTAAATGCGTCGGCTGGCAATATGGGTGCACAAAAGATTTGGTCGGGCAATGTAAGCTCTGTTGAATTTTATTTTGCCGGAACTTGCGAGATTAAAAATGTTAAAATCGCTTACGAAAAGGCTGCTCCTGCCAAAACCTTGACTTCTATCGCAATCACTGGCGAACCTGCTAAAACTGAATATACAGAAGGCGATGCTTTCAGCGCAGAGGGTTTGGTTGTTACCGCCACTTATGATGATGCAAGCACAGCCGTTGTTACCGCTGATGCCACTTGGTCGTTTAGCCCTGCTACATTGGCTGCCAGCACCACAAGCGTGACTGCCACTGCTACATACAACGAAAAGACTGCAAGCGAAACTTACAACGTCACTGTAAAGGAAATCCCTTCATACACCTACACTTGGATGGTGAACGGTGCTGAAGTGAAGAAATCAGTTCTTAAAGAAGGCACTGCTGTTGAAGCTCCTGCCGATCCTGAAAACATCGACGGCAAGGTGTTTACTGGTTGGGTAACCACCGCTACCGTAGATGCCAATGTGGCTCCTACTTACGCAACAATCGACGCAACTGCAAAAGCCAACACTACATATTACGCAGTGTTTGCAACCCTTAAGCAAGGTGCAGGCGAAAAATGGGTAAAGAAAACTGCATCTGAAATCACCGAAGCAGGCGTGTATGCACTGATTACCAAAAATGGCAACGCCTTCAATGGCGAAATTAAAAGTGGAAACGGACAATCTACAGCAGCCACTTTTGTGTTTGACAAAAACAATGAGGCTACTTCTGCGCCAGAAGGCACTTGCGAGCTGACATTTGTGAAGAAGGGTGAAGGCTATTCAATATACAGAGATGGCACAGAGAAATATAAATACCTGTATTCAGAAGCTTCTAAATCTGGAAGTTTAAAATGGGCCGTTGCAGAACAAAACTATTGGTATTACGACGAAACCAAAGGCTCTTGGGCATATAAAGTTAAAGCCACCGAAACGGCTTATTTGAACGTATATAACACAAACAACACTTTCCGAACTTATTACCAAGCAGGATCCACATCACCTGTGTATTTCGCTCAAAAGGTGGCAGGTGCTGGCTATGCCAACTTTACTACTATCGTTAAAGCTGCTGAAGTGACCACTTTGGCTAACTTGGCAGTGAATGGCGCAGAAGGTACCGCTTACCAAGTGAACGATGAAATGGTGGTGGCTAAAAAGTTCCAAAAAGCTGGCAAGAACTACATCGTGGTGAAGGACGCTGCTAAGGCTGTAAGAAACTTCAGCGCTCCTGCTGCTGACGACAAGTTCTTCAACATCAACGGCAACAAGCAAGAGGAATACGCTCAAAACAACTGGATGCTCGTAAGTCTGCCAGTTGAACTCTACAACCAAGTGAACGAGAAGAACACCGTCACCTCAATCACTGGTACACTTACCGAAAAGCTCAATGTGGCTATGGAAGCAACCAATGTGGTGGCTGGCGAAGCAACAGAGTTTGTTCCAAACACCTACTGCGCACTCAACTTTATGGGCAAAAGCAGCGTGAAGGGCAACACCCCAGCATACACCAACAGCAGTTACTACTTCGCTATTCCAAAGGCTAACGAATACGCAAATGTGGTTTGGGCAGTTTACAACGCCACCGACGGTGCATTCTATCTCCCAAGTCATACTGGTTCTATCAACGTACAAGAATTCAAGGCTGCCTTCAACGTTGACTATTCATTGAACTTTGTAGATAATCCTGAATTGACTTCTGGCGCCGTGTACTCATTTGAAGCACTTGTGAAAGAAGTGGCAGTGCCTACAACTGATGCAAAATCTACATCTGACGCAAGCACCAAATTTGTGGTATATCCACTCAATTTGGACGCTAACAAGGTTGCTACTGGCGTTAACGATGTGAACAGCGCTAAGGAAGTGAAGGGCGTAAGTTACTTCAACATGATGGGTGTGGAATCGGCTCAACCATTCGATGGCGTAAACATCATGGTGACCACCTACACCGACGGCACCCAAAGCGCAGCAAAAGTTCTCCGCTAATTCCCCACGCCTCGCATGCGTTTGAGGACTGTGGCTGTGGCTCACACAGATCCCACAGATCTCACAGGATTGCTTTAGTGGGCGTTAAATCCCACTCTCAACAGAACTGCTTGCGAGTGCGCTACAAAATAATCAAGCACCTATTGGACAAAAATCCAATAGGTGCTATTTTTTTGGAAATGATATACATGTTGTCCCGAAAAAGATGCGATGAAATTCCGTTAGGAATTTGATGTGTGTAGGCAGGTATGCAGAAAAGATGTAATGGAGCGAAGCGAAATGGAATCTTTTCGAAATGCCTGCAATAGATATGTCAGTATTGTGCATTCCAGCGGAATGCGACAACATCAAATTGCCCATTGAATGCGAAATCGCATCCCGCTGGGATGCGTATTTGTTATGCGATATTTGCAGGCATTTCGCTTCGGTTATGCTCCATTTCGCTTCGCTCATTTCGCATAACCTTCGCTGCATACCTGCCTACACACATCAAATCCCTACGGGATTTTTTCAATCATTACTAAATAATCACAGGGACAACTTGTATATCATTTCCTAAAAAAACAGCCGAATGCGTTATGCTTGGTATGATATGCTGGAATACATTTCGTTCATTCCGAGGAATGGCATTCAAGGAAAACTCATTCTTCGGAACTTCTTTCCACTCTTATACCGGCAAACTTATATCACCACCTTACCAAGTGATAACCTTATCTACGATTTCTTGTTGCTCCAAGCTACTTCTTCGCAGATAGATACGTGTCGTTTCGATGCTTTCATGCCCCATAAGGTCGGCAAGCAGGGCAATGTCGTTGAACTTCTCCAAGAAATTCTTGGCATAGCGATGGCGGAACGAGTGGGGGTAAACCACTTTTTCGTTCAAGCCATATTTCACCGCATAGTTCTTCAACTGCTGTGATATGCCTCTTGTGGTGATACGCTCGCCGAAGCGATTGAGAAAGAGATAGCCACTCGTGCGGTTGCTTGTCTGCAACCACTTTTCTGTTTCGGTGCGCAATGTCTTGGGAATATAGATACGGCGTATCTTGCCACCTTTTGTATAGATGTCGTAGTAGCCCACTTGCACATGCTCAATCTTGATTTGCACAAGTTCGCTCACTCTGGCACCAGTGGCGGCTAAGAAGCGTACTACGAAGTACCACTCCAAGTTGTCTTCTTTCTTCAACTTATTCTTTAAAAAGGTGTAGTCGGCATTGCTGATAACATTCTCCAAATAAGAACGCTGCTGCACCTTGACCGACTTTAAGCGGAGTTTTGTTTTACCCACAAACACAAGGTACTTGTTTATCGCCTGAATACGGAGGTTCACCGTCTTTGGCTTGTAGGTTTCAATCAAGTAGGTTTTGTAAACCAATAAATTTCTTTTGTTCAACTCCTTGTGTTGAGAGCCAAACTCCTTCACGGCATACAGATATGCCGAAATCGTGTTCTTTGCCATATTACCTTGGCTCAGGAACTCTTCAAATTTGTTTAATTCCATTTCTATTCGTTTATTAGTGAAACATATAGTTATCCTAATAAATAGGCATGAAATTGTTCTATGAGTTCCTATTATGAGAAGATACTTGCTACGGGTGAGGTGAAATGCATTGATGAGGAGATACCTTTCGAGATACCTAAAGGGTGGGAATGGGAGCGTTTTGGCAATATAATGATAAATAAGGATAGTGAAAGGGTTCCACTTTCTGTAGCTCAGCGTCAACAGCTAAAGAAAACTTACGATTATTATGGGGCTTCTGGTGTTATCGACAAAGTTGACAAATATCTTTTTGATAAGGATTTATTGCTAATTGGAGAAGATGGAGCAAATCTAATCAATAGAAGTACCCCCATTGCTTTTATAGCCAAAGGCAAGTATTGGGTGAACAATCACGCCCATGTGCTTGATGTTTGCAGTGGAATGGCACTTTCTTATGTAGCTTTATTTATAAATGCTATATCACTTGTCGATTATGTAACAGGTACAGCTCAACCGAAAATGAATCAAGAAAAGATGAATTCCATTTTATTGGCAATACCACCTGTAAAAGAACAGCACAGGATATTGGAGAAAATGTCAATGGTTGACGCTTTTATTGATGAGTATGCTTCTTTGCAGACAAAATTGGATTCTTTAGATAATTCTGTTTACGAACTTCTTAGGAAGTCTATTCTCCAAGAGGCTATCCAAGGAAAACTCGTTCCACAAATAGCCGAAGAAGGTACAGCGCAAGAGTTGTTAGAACAGATAAAGAAGGAGAAGCAGAAACTCGTGAAAGAGGGTAAGTTGAAGAAGTCTGCCTTAGCTTCTTCTATTATCTTCCGTGGTGACGATAACAAGTATTATGAGAAGATAGATAAAAAAATCTTGGATATAACAGAAGAAATTCCTTTTGAAATACCTGAAAGTTGGACTTGGACAAGAATGGGACAAATTGGAGATTGGGGTGCAGGTTCAACACCTCTGCGCAGTAACCAAGATTATTATGGCGGCAATATTTTGTGGCTTAAAACAGGAGAATTGAATAATGGCACTGTATATGATACTGAAGAAAAAATAACGCAGAGAGCTTTTCAAGATTGCTCACTGCGTATGAATAAAAAAGGTGATGTCCTCATTGCCATGTATGGGGCCACAATAGGAAAGTTGGCTATTGTAGGCAAGGAACTAACTACCAATCAAGCGTGTTGTGGCTGTACTCCTTATGTCGTTTATAACTGGTTCTTGTTTTATTTCTTAATGGCAAGTCGAGATACATTTATCAAGAAAGGCGAAGGTGGTGCCCAACCAAACATATCACGTATTAAACTAGTTGAGCACTTAATTCCTTTGCCCCCTTTGAATGAACAAAAACGCATTGTTAAAAGAATAGAAACTCTATTTGAGCAACTTCGATGATTGTTCAATCTTTTGAACTATTCTTCTCTGCTCTTGCAGTGGTGGAATACCAATAATAAGCCCATAAAACAATTCTTTGTTGAGGTGTGGAATTGCTGCTCCTTTCTTAGAATTGCGTAAAGCCTCTTTGTATAACCGTATAAAAGCCAAAACATAAGGTTCATACATTGAGGAACTTATCCACAGTTGCTTGAATGTACTACCCATATAGCCATCTCGTGGTACGATGAAAACTTCACCAGAGTTTTCTCCGTCCACAAGCATTATATTGTCACCTTTATATACAAGTTTACCTTGTTCTACTATAGTTTCAGAACTTTTACCACGTAAGTATTTTGCATCTAACAAGCATTGCTTGCCAATGGTTTTCAAGCCGTCTGTAAGTTGACAAACAGCATTTAATCGAGCAATAGACCAAGTACTTGGAAAGTCAAAAGGAAGTTCTATCTCGGTCACTTCGCTCCCTATTTGCTCATAATACTTGTTATCGTCACCACGGAAGATAACAGAAGTAGCCAAGGTGGACTTCTTTAGCTTGCCCTCTTTTACAAGTTTCTGCTTCTCTGTCTTTATTTGTTCAAGCAGTTCTTGCGCTGTACCCTCCTCTGCAAGTTGTGGAACAAGTTTTCCTTGAATTGCTTCCTGTAAAACGGACTTTTTTAACTGTTTCTTTATGGAGTCATTGAGTATGTCCTGTTTTTCTTGAAAAACATTGTAATTCTCAATCAAAGGTATGAGCAGGGATAATTTTTCGATTATGCGCTCACCTTCGTTGAGTGGAGGCAAAGGACACATTACTTCTAATACGTTAGAAACAGCAAGTCCTGGTTGAGCTGTAGCTGTTGCATATTTGTTTAAGTTTAATGCGGTCAAGAAATAATACATAAACAAAGGTGATAAAATCTCATATGTATCTACAACCACAGCATGCTCTGTTGCGTAGAACTTTCCTTTTTCAATGTTTACGCAGCCACATAATGCTCCTTGTCTGCCAATAATTGAATAATGCCCATGAGAATTAAAGTTCTTTGTATATCCTCGCAATCCATTTCCACCAACACATCTGTAAGGATGAGAATCAGATTTGTCTGAGAAGATTTTGTTTGCAGATATATTCTTGCCAGCTTGCATCGAACAAATATGTTTAAGTCTGCACCACTCCCACCCAACAGGAATCTCAAACGGAACCTCCTCATCAATGCACTTCACCTCCCCTGTGGCAAGTATCTTCTCATAATAGGAATTGTCGTCAGCACGGTAGATAATGGATGCGTTCTTGTCGCGCTTGATTTTCTTCTCCTTAATCAAGCGTTCTTTCTCCCCACGAATCTTTTCAAGCAAAACGCTTGCTGGCTCGTCATTAGGATCCTGCGGTACAAGTTTTCCTTGTATCGCCCATTGTAGTATGCTATTTTTTAATTGCTTTCCGTTCATTGTTTGTTTTTTTCTTTCTCTTGCAACTCGAAAAATTCTTTTTGTCGTTCTATTTCTGCAATGAGGTCTTCTTCTTTTGGGAGGTAAGTCAAATATTTTGCCGCAAACAACTGTTCGCTGTCGTGAAGAATACTATAACGTGCAAGGTCTTTACTCGTTTCTGCACATAGCAGCAAACCGATTGTTGGATTATCTCCCTCCGTACACTTCAGTTCATCATACATACGGATATACATATCCATTTGTCCTATGTCTTGATGAGTGATTTCTGTCGTTTTTAGGTCAACCAACAGGAAACACTTCAATATGTAGTTGTAGAAGACGAGATCGATGTAGTAATCTTTCAAATCCGTTCGGATAAGTTGCTGACGAGCAACGAAAGCGTAGCCTTTACCGAGCTCCATGATAAACTTTTGGAGGTGGTCTATGATAGCTGTTTCCAACTTTGTTTCGGTAAAGTCGTTATTTGAAGACAATCCCAAGAACTCTGCCACAATTGGATTCTTTAAAAACTCCAATTTATCTTTGTCATAATCGGCAGTTTTTGCTTTCATCTCTGCAACCACAGCTTCTTTTTGGGGAGAGTGAAGCAAACGAAAATAGTATTGCGAATTGATGTTTCGGTCAAGAGTGCGTGTTGACCAATGTTCGTTAGAGGCTTCTGTTAGATACCATTTCCTGGCTTCTTTATTTTGCACACGAAGTAAAGAGCGATAGTGTGTCCAATTCAGATTTGGTACGCGCGCGTACCAAATCTCAAAATCATTGAAAGTCAGATAGAACTGTCTGTAATTACGCAAGTCTCTTGGAGCAAAACTTTTATTGCCTCCGTATTCAATAATCAGTCTTTTAGACAGATTATTGATTATGTTTTTACCATATTCAGCACGTGCTTCCCCATGCTGCTCTTCCAAAATGATGCGTTTACCAATTCTCCAATTTGTCATGCAAATAACAGCATTAATCGCATCAGCGCCCTGCCTGCGCCCTTCTTCTATTATTTGCTTTACATCCAGAAACAGTTTGTCAATATTGGAAGTGTTTGATATTTCGTTTACCATAGATTTCTTTTCTAAATTTGTGAAACGTGTTTCACAAATTTGTTTATTTAGATTTGAGGAACACAGTCCCACATTTTACAATTCATCCACATTCACATTTATTCCCAAGATACGCTGTATTTCTGCCAAAGTCTTGTCAATTTCATGGTCAAGGGCTTTTCGTTTCTTGAAATAGTCGGCAAGCAGTTCGGCAGGAGGCAAAATTTCCTCATCCTCTTTCGGGAATTTGCACAAGTCGAAGTTACAATCTGAATCTATCAACTCTTGCGCTGGATAGCAGCGTGATTTCTCATCACCATCGGCAATGATAATCTCCTTACGGTCGTTCCACCACTCACGGATTGGGTTGCAATGCTCCAACTTCATGGATTTGGTTTTGGAGAAATGTTTGTATCCCTCTGGCATGTCAAGGCGATAGAACCACGTTTCCTTTGTAGAATAACCTTCTGGAGCACCATCTGCACTGGTATTGTCGAAGAACAGAATGTTGGTGGCAATCGAAGTGTAAGGTGCAAAGATACTGCCAGGCAAACGGATAATGGTATGCAAGTTGAATTCGCGGAGCAACTTGGTCTTGATGGCTATCTTTGTGTTGTCCGCTCCAAACAGGAAACCGTCTGGGACAATGACCGCTGCACGACCATTCTTCTTCAGTCGGTACATGATGAGTACCATGAACAAGTCGGCAGTTTCGCTACTGCGCATATCGGAAGGAAAATGCGACTTGACATCCGACTTCTCGTTGCCACCGTATGGAGGGTTCATCAACACAACATCAAACTTATCTTCATCCGTATAGTTGAGGACATCTTTTGTAAGCGAGTTGTCGTGATAAACCAATGGAGTGTCTATGCCATGCAACAAGAGGTTTGTCACGCATAGCATATATGGGAATTGTTTCTTTTCAATGCCAAATACAGATTGATTGTACTCTTTGCGGTCTTCGGCAGTCTTTACTTTTTTATCCAGTTCGCCCAACCAACTTGTGATGAAGCCGCCTGTGCCACAGGCGAAGTCTGCCATTTTCTCGCCAATCTGCGGATTGACTATTTCTGCCATAAATTCTGTCAAGGCTCTTGGGGTGTAGAACTCACCAGACGAACCTGCCGACTGCATTTCTTTAAGGATAGTCTCGTATATCTCACCAAAAGCATGGCTTTCTTCATAATCGCCAAGGTTCAAACCGTCAATCACATTCAGCACTTGGCGAAGCTGAACACCATCTTTCATATATTGGTTGGCATCCTCAAATGTGGTCTTTACAATAGCCTGACGGATAGGGGTATCGGGTGTTACCTCTATTTTTTTGAGTTCCACAAACAAAGTGTTGTTGACAAACGAAAGTAGCTCATCACCTGTCAAGGCATTACCGCTTCCATCGTCATGCGCCCAGTTGCGCCAACGACATTCTTCGGGAATGATAGACTTGTAGTCATCCTCGTCTAACTCCCAATCATTTTCTTTCTCGTCATAGACCTTCAAAAACAGCATCCATGCCATCTGCTCTATGCGCTGCGCATCACCGTTGATACCGGCATCATTGCGCATTATGTTGCGTACTCGTTTTACGAAATTTGATAAACTCATATTTTGTGTTGATTTTATGCTATATTATATATGTATTGTTCCAATTCCTTTACGGCATCAAGATAGCCTTGCTTGCCACCAAAGAACTTCACGATTTTTGCCTTTGAACCCAGTTTGCGGAACGGGTCATTTTCAAGCACTGTCAGGCTTTCCAATTCTGACACACCCTCCTTGGCGTACTTATCCAATAGGGCTTCAAGCACGAGCCGTGCCTGTTCGCCATACTTGCTGAATATATCACGTTTCTTTACTTGCTCGGCACGCTCACGCCGTGTGAGGGTTTTCTTGCCGTAAGCTATATGGCAGATGAAATCGAAATCATCCACATCATCCATGTTTTGATCATGTTTCAATGTGGCAAGGTCAATACCACAGTCTTTGAGCATTTCAGCAATGTCTGACTTTTTCTTGGTCTCTTGCCACTTGGAAGTGAACGTGTCAATCGTTGCGTAGGAGTCAACAATGCTTTTCTTTGTATAGTCAGTAATGCTTTCCGTGCGAAGCAACTTGCCGTTAGTGTCATAGACAGAAACAACCTTGTTGATGACCATAACTTGGCAACCATCCTTGGCAACTATCGGTTTGGGACGTGGTTCAGGATCGGCTTCTTTCACGCCTTTAGACTCGTCGTCTTCAGGAAGTACATACGGCTTAGGCTCTTTCTGCTTGGGCGGATAGTTCGGGTCTATCTCAATCGGTCCGTCCCAATCTGGGTCTGCAAACAGTCGCGTTACATTGCGAAAGTCTATAACCGTAAAGTATGTCTTTCCCTCCTTTTCACGGAGACGAGTACCACGGCCAATTATCTGCTTGAACTCGGTCATAGAGCCGATTTGTTGGTCAAGTACAATGAGTTTTGTCATCTTGCAGTCAACACCTGTTGAAAGCAACTTGCTTGTAGTAGCAATGACAGGATATTTAGACGATACAGAAATAAAGTAATCCAATTTACTTTTTCCGTATTCATCACTACCAGTTATACGCACCACATAATCAGGATTTTTCTTGCACATATCAGCATTGGCATTGGTCAATGCGACACGCATACGCTCGGCATGGTCTTCGTCTGCACAAAACACAATGGTTTTCGCCATGCGGTCTGTGCTTTTCAGATAGTTGGTTATCTCTTGCGCAACTTCCCTTATACGGTCTTCTATGACAATGTTGTAATCATAGTCGCTGTTGTTATAAATGCGGTCTTCAATCTCGTTGCCATAAATATCCTTTTGTCCCTTTGTCGGTCTCCACTCATCGCCAATGTTGGTTGTGATGTTGATTACCTTGAAAGGGGCGAGAAAACCATCCTCAATGCCATTTTTAAGACTATAGGTATAAACAGGCTCACCAAAGTAGCCGATACTTGACTGATACTTAGTTTCTTTTGGCGTGGCAGTCATGCCAATATGAGTAGCCGAAGAAAAGTATTCCAAGATGTTTCGCCAGTTGCTATCATCTTTTGCGCTACCTCTATGGCACTCGTCAACGATAACGAGGTCGAAGTAGTCGGGATTAGGAAACAACTCCTTATAGTTCTTGGCATCATTCTGTCCAATCAACTGTTGGTATAGCGCAAAGAACACTTGATAAGATTTCAATTCCTCCAAATGATTCTTGTCTTTTGAGTAGTCAATTTTGTGCGTCACCTTGTTTAACGGCTTGAAGTCCTGTTGTATGGATTGGTCAACCAATATGTTGCGGTCTGCAAGATACAACACTTTCTTCTTCAAACCACTATAAATCAAACGCCATACAATCTGAAAAGCTGTGTATGTCTTGCCTGTGCCCGTTGCCATGACAAGAAGCACACGATTTTGTTCTTTTGCGATGGCGTTGACTGTGCGGTTTACAGCATTACGCTGATAATATCGTGGCGGAAAAATGTTCTGACCTGTACAGAAAGGCTGCTCAATGACCGCCAACTCTTGTTCATTAAGTCCATTGCCATCATTAGCCTCCTTTTTGTATCTTTCTATAAGTTCTTCTTTTGTAGGAAACTCATCCATAGCAAAAGTGCGCTCCTTTCCTGTTAAGAAGTCATGTTCGGCAAAACCCTCTCCATTTGAACTATATGCAAACTTGACATCAAGCATTTGGGCATAAGTCATGGCTTGTTGCAGACCATGAGAAACAGAGTGATTGGCATCCTTTGCCTCTACAATGGCTAAGGGTGTTGCCTTGTTTGCATAAAGCACATAGTCGGCAAACTTAGGTTTCTCTCTATGCACAAAATTGCCATGAAGGCTAATTTTACCGTCAGTAAATTTAACCTTCTGTTCCATAAATATACTATCCTTTGACCATCCCTTGTTTATGATGGCTTCGTTGATATAGCGGAACTTGACATCCTCTTCTGTTAAATCTTTGCTTATGCCCATGTTCTAATAACGTTTTATTATCGGAAGTTCTATAACATAATTTCGTAAGACAGAAAACTACGAGTTCTTTACACTCTTTCGTTCTTGTTCGTAATCAAATCCTTGAGGTCAACTTCTAAAATATTTGAGATTTCAAGAAGTGTCTCCAAATCAGGTTGGTATTTGTTCCGAGCATAACAATTGACAGTGCTAAAGCTCTTACCTAACTGTTTTGCCAGCCAGGTTTGTGAAATACCCTTGCTATCTAAGACATCTTTTATCTTGTTCAGTTTCATAAATTCACCGAATTTTGCTGTAAATATACATTAAATTTTGCGATAATCATCATGAATTAATCTATTTTGTGTGTATTCTTCGCAGTATAGCAATATAGCGATTGTGTAGCGATTGTAATTTCGTGTAGTTATTGTATTTTGTAGCAGAGAAGAGCTACTTGACAGCAGACGTGGGCATATTGCCGAAATTAGAACAGTCGCTAAATCGTTACTTCTTTTGAGGTGAAAAACTCAGAAATGACCTATTTGGAGCTATTAGGCAAATTATAGTGTGATTCTCTGTGAAAAAAATGAAAGAATGGTTGTAGGGAATGTTATGGGGGAGTATCTTTGTGGATGTAACTAGTTAAACGTTTTTTGATGAAGATGGCGAAGAAGAAAACTGTGACCAAGAATGCGACTAAGAAGAAGGCTACTAAGCGATTGTCGGAGGTGATGAAGCCAAGCGGAATGACGCTGGAGGAGTGGCAAGTGGCTTTGCGTCAGCAAGCTGCCATATCCGAAAATTTCGGCATTGAGCCTATCGACGAGGAGTCGGCACCGGGCGAATATTGGGTGCGCAACCCACACACGCATAGGAGATACAAGGTGGTGTATCGTGGAGCAGATAGTGTGTGGAACTATTGCTCGTGTCTTGATTTCAAGACTTCGCAATTAGGAACTTGCAAGCATCTTGAGGCTGTGAAAAACAAAATAAGCAACAGCCGCAAAATGCGTGTTCATCGCGACATACCTGCCTACACGAGCATCTATCTGTCGTATCGCAAAGGTCGCACGGTCCGTATTCGCATAGGTTCGGAATGTGAGAGTGAGTTCAAGGAGTTGGCAAGTCGCTATTTTGATGCCGACGGGGTGCTTCTCGCAAATGGATATGAGCATTTCCCGACGCTGCTCAACGAGGCTCGGCAGATTTCCGACACTTTCCGCTGCTATGACGATGCTCTTGAGTTTGTGCTTGAGGTGCGTGAAAGCAAGACGCGCGCCGAGATAGTCAATGGTCTGACCGATGAGGTTCTCGATTCGCTGCTGAGTGTCAGCCTTTTCCCCTATCAGAAAGAAGGTGTACGGTTTGCCGTAAGACAGGGGCGCACGCTGATTGCCGATGAGATGGGGCTTGGCAAAACCATTCAAGCCATCGCCACAACAGAAGTGCTACGGAAGCACAATCTGCTGGGCAACGTTCTGGTGGTTTGCCCCACATCGCTAAAATATCAGTGGAAGAGCGAAATTGAACGCTTCACAAAAGCCGATGTAATGGTGATTGAAGGTGATGCGGCAAAGCGAAAAGCGCTCTATGCCGATGCAGCCACCTATAAAATCGTTTCGTATCACACAATGGCAAACGATGCCAAATTCATGGGGCATATTGATGCCGATATGGTGATTCTCGACGAGGTGCAACGCCTGAAAAACTGGCACACGAGGATTGCTTCCGCTGCCCGACGGCTGAAATCAAAATATATGGTAGCACTTTCGGGCACACCACTCGAAAACAAACTTGAAGAATTGTTCTCGGTGATGGAACTGGTGGACCAGTATTGCCTCGGTCCATACTATCAATTCCGCGACCAGTGCATTGTGACCAACGATACAGGGAAGGTGCTGGGCTACCGCAACCTCAACGCCATTGGCTCCCAAGTGAAGCAAAAGTTGATTCGTCGCAGAAAACGCGATGTGGAAATGCAGTTGCCCCACCGACGCGACACTAATTTGCTCGTGCCTATGACGGATCAGCAGATGGCCATTCACGAAGAGTGCGCATCGACTGTGGCTCAACTCATTCACAAATGGAACGTCCACCACTTCCTTTCGGAGAAAGATAGACACAGATTGTTGCTCAACCTCAATATGATGCGCATGGTGTGCGACAGCACGTTCATTCTCGACCAGCACACACGATATGATGTGAAGATTGGTGAATGCCTCAACATTATCGACCAAATGATACAGGGTGGTGATGAGAAAGTGGTGGTTTTCAGTCAATGGGAGCGAATGACACGCCTCTTGGTGCAAGAACTTGAAAAGCGAGGCATAGGTCACGTTTATCTTCACGGTGGAGTGCCTTCGCCAAAGCGTGGTGCTATCGTGCAAAGTTTCCAATCTGACCCTGATTGCCGTGTGTTCCTCTCCACCGATGCCGGCAGCACGGGATTGAACCTACAGTCGGCATCGCTGATTGTGAACCTCGACCTGCCATGGAATCCTGCCGTGCTCGAACAGCGTATAGGCCGCATTTATCGCCTCGGCCAGCAGCGCAACATTCAGGTTATCAACCTTGTGTCGAAAGGCACAATCGAGGAAAATATGATAGGCAAATTGCGATTCAAGCAAAACATGTTTGAGGGAGTGCTCGACAATGGCGACGACTCGATTTTCATCAGCGACGATAAATTCAGCACCATCGCCAATGTGGTGGGCAGCGTAATTGAAGAAGATGCGGACAAAGAACCTGCAACGGCTGTTTCCTCCGACGACTTGGAGGATAACCGCGACGCTATTGACACGCACGACAACCCGGAAGCCAGCAGTCCTGACAACCTCGAATACGAGTTTGAATTTGAAGAGCATGGGTCTGAAGCAGAGGCAGAACAGTCGGTGAAACCAGATGACGAGCATCACAAAACCACGCCCAGCACAGCCGACGACACACCCGAACAACTCGTGGAAAAAGGCATATCGTTCTTGTCTGGACTTGCGAAAACGCTCCAGTCACCCGAAGCCACAGCACGCTTGGTTGACAGCATCGTGAAAACAGATGAAGCTACCGGGCAAACCAGCATCAATATCCCTGTAGCAGACAAAGAAAGCGTGACACAACTGGTATCCTTAGTGTCAAAACTCTTTTCTTCGCTTTCCAAATAACGCTTATCCTACTATTTGTGGGGGAGGTTAGGAATTTTTGGTGAGGTGGCGCATTTGGGTGATGCCTTGGTAGAGGTGCTTGAGGGCGTAGGTGAAGGGCACGTTGGCACTGCGGTGGGCGCGCCATGCCAGCAGGGGCAGGCGGAGCCACATGGTGGTGCGGTAGCTGTGGTAGAGTATGGCACCGTTGGCACGCAGCACGCTTGCTTCACCTGCGCGTGTGACTGATGTGGTGGGGCCAAGATGCTCCACAATTTGTGTGGGGAAAAACTGGCAATTCAAGTCGGCCTCAATGGCATCGGCTATAAAAATCGCCTCTTCTCCTGCGCCGAACATATCGGAGCCCAGCCCAAAATGCTCGTTGAATTTCACCCTCTCTATCACGGGCAAGCGTCGGAAAGCTATTTCAAATGATGTGACATAATAATTGCGCACCTTTTCCTTTAGGTTGAAGCTGGTGGATGGGTAGAACTTCGCCTCCGACTCGTTCTTTGCCACAAAGGTGATGATGTCGAGATCGGGGTTTTGCTCAAAAGCGTGGATCACGGCACGAAGTCCTTCGGGTGTGTAGCGGCAGTCATCATCGCAGATGAGGCAGATGTCGGCTGAGGCGTGAAGGAAGCAGTTGTTGCGGTTTCGGCTCAAACCGAGTCCAGGCAGCGTGGTCACTTCCACATCGGAGCGGTCGGCGATTTCTTCCGGTAATTCGTGGGGGGTGAAATCATCGGCTTGCTGCCACGACACAAGGTATTCCACACCGTCGATAGGTGGGAGCAACAAGTCGGGGATTCGCTTGATTCCGTCGTTGAAAGTGCATATCAGGAGCTGCAATGTCATCTTTATTCGTTTTTGTTGAAAGGGAGCGATTAAATGTCAAAGATAGTGGTTTTTTTTCACATATTAGTGTTTTTCCATTATCTTTGTAGAAAATAGGCTGCATCTCAGCACAGCAATCAAGCGAACTTGTTGCTCTGCAATAGATTTGCACTATATTTGCAGAAGAAATAAATTGACACAATGCTTTTTACCATCATCATACCTGTTTACAACCGCGCCGAGAAGGTGAAACCCACACTCGCTTCGGTGCTGGCGCAGACCTACCGTCCACTTCAAGTGGTGCTGGTTGACAATGACAGTTCCGATGATTCTTTGAGTGCGTTGCATGAATTTCAAGCTCAACATTCTGCTGACGGATTTGAGGTGGTGGTGGCTCAAGAGTCGCATCACACGGCATCTGCCACACGCAACCGCGGCTTTGCCGAAGCAAAAGGCGATTGGGTGCTGTTTTTCGACAGCGACGACACCATGCGTCCAACACTTGTGGAATCTTACCGCAATGCCATTACTCAGCACAATGGCGCACTTGACCTTGTGGCGACGAAGGCGTGTCTGCACAGCCTTGACGGCAACCAGCGCAATCTCCCTTTTTTCACCACCGACCTGTTTGCCAACCAAATTCTGCATAGCATATTTTCCACACAGCGTTATGCCGTGCGCCGCGAGTACTTTGCCAAATTTGGCGGTTGGAACAATGATGTCTTGCAGTGGGACGACTGGGAATTGGGCATCAGACTGATGTTGGGACAGCCACGAGTGGCAACTATAAGCGACGCTCTTGTGGATATATATGAGAGTGGCGAGGCTTCCATCACGGGCACCAATTTCTCCGACCGCATCGGACGATGGGAACAAGCCCTTGACGAGGCCACACATCAAGTGGCGAACTCAAATCACCCCGAAAAAGAGCGAATGCTGCATTTGATTGACTTCCGCCGCATCGTTTTGGCGGCGCATTACGCCAAAGAGGGCAAAACCGAGGCCGCACGCGAGCTGTACGCCCCAGCCTACCGCCGCCTCGCCGCTGGCAGCCCCCTCCGCCGCCTCATCCTCCCCCTGCTCTACCACATCACCAGCAAAGGCCTCCGCGGAGCCTCCCGCCTCGCAAAATGCCTAATCCGAAACTAAACAAAATATTGTGGTGAAAGGGAAAAGGTACCTCTTGAATTTTTGGCGTATTGCGTTTCTGTTTCTCATGTCCAATTTGAAATTTATATTTTGATAAATATCTGACAATTAACAAAAAAGTGTATATTTGTGGAAATATAAGTATTTATAGTATATGGAAAAAATGTTAGAAAAGCTAAAGGAACAAGAAGCAAGACTTGCTAATGAGCAACAAAGTCAGTTGCACGAAGGAAAAATAAAGTTGTCGCCAAAGATTGATATTGAAAAATGTCTTAGCAGCGGAGGAATCACGGCAGATGACTACAGAAAATCACATCAGTAACTATGGTGACAAATTAAAATTCCTATTATTTATGAGACAATAAGAATACTATTATTTAGAGCACAGCAATAAAAAAAACCGTATTACTTGATTGCAGTACTGTTTTTTAGAGTCCCATTTTACAGGGAAACATATACTATCATTTCCCAAATGAATTAATTCTTATGAAAGATTTTCAGATATTGCAATTGGCAGAAATTATGACCAAAAGGATGGATGAGCACATGACCATGTCAGACGCAGAGCAGTATAAATCATATCCTCTGACGGAGATGGCGTATGAAAGAAAAATGTTTAAGGCATTGCTTACAAACTCATCTCAACAAATTATAGAAAAATGGTGTTTGGTCCGTTACTCAACTATTAGTGGAGACAAACAAGAATACGCTTCGAATTGGAGAAAAGAGTTAATAGCATACCTATCAAATGCCGCTATTAATAAGATAAAAGGAAACAACAGCGTATTGTCACGGGAAAAAGCAATTTCAGAAGTATGGGTTAAAGAAAAAGAATACTCTACCGACACAAATGTTATTAATTTAACAATTCATGCAAAATTTCAGAGCGAAGCGATTGCAACTAATACTAAGATATATCAGCAGGTCCTATCAGATTGTGCAAATGATGCAAAAAATATCATCAAAGTAATAGCGGAAGCATCGCCTGAAGAAATAACGCAATATGTTTCAAATATATAATTTCATTTTTCAGCAAAAAAGTCAAATAGTATATAGCACCTAAAATGAATGGCACAGAGCTTCTCGCTTTGTGCCATTTTTGTATTGTATAAATATTCCTTTATGAATTTACTGGGACAACTCGTATATCGTTGCCGTGATTTCTGATAATTGGAGTTTTTTTGGGGTTATTTTTCGCCGTAGAGGAGGTCGCCGGCGTCGCCGAGGCCGGGCACGATGTAGCTGTGCGCATTGAGGATGTGGTCGATGTCGCCTGCCCAAAGGGTGACTTCAATGCCTTCGGGGAGGGTTTTCTTTACGTATTCAATGGATTGGTCGGTGGCGATGATCACTGCGATGTGGATGTGCTTGGGTGTGCCTTTTTGCAGAAATCCCTTGATTGCAACCTCCATAGAACTGCCTGTGGCAAGCATTGGGTCGGCTATAACGAGCACTTTGTCTTCAATGCTTGGGCTTGCCAGATATTCGGTGTGAATCTCAAATTCGTCGCTGCCGTCGATATACTGGCGGTAGGCTGAAATAAAGGCGTTGTCGGCATCGTCGAAGTAGCTGAGCATACCTTCGTGCAGAGGGAGTCCGGCACGGAAAATAGAGCCAAGCACCACCTTGTCGGCGATGTTGCGAGTGTTTGCCACGTCGAGTGGTGTGTCGGTCTTGCAGTCGGTATAATTCAGACGCTTTGAAATCTCATAAGCCATGATTTGACCGATGCGCTTCACGTTGGTGCGGAAGCGAAGGCGGTCGGTTTGAATATTCTTGTCGCGGAGTTCGAGCATGTAGCGACTCACCAGCGAGTCGTGCTCACACAGATTGATAATTTCCATATTTAGTTGTTTTGGGGTTTTTCGTTTTGCCTACAAAATTACAATAAATAAATGAATATTCCTCCCTCACACGCCGAGAAAGCCCCTTATTTCAAGTTGCTAAGTGCATATAGAGGTATGATTCGCACAAAGCGCTCGGCTTGGTCGGCTGCCGAGTCGTAGTAATAAAGCTGCCCGAAATTTTCCAAAGAAGTGCGGACGCCGTCATGAATCCGGTGCTTTCTCATAAATACCCATAGGCTTTGCATACTGCCTTGCGTACTTGCTTTCACTTCGATAGGGAGCACTTTACCGTTTTTAGCAATGAGATAGTCCACTTCCGATAATGCGTTTTTAGCTGTGTTTTGCCAATAGTGCATTTCTGCCTTTTGAAAGCAGTCGTGATACTTGAGCAATTCCAATCCTGCAAACATTTCTGAAGCGGCTCCTTTGTTCACAAAATCCACTTCCGACGCCAAAAGAGTGTCAGATGGAGGGTTGCCAAGCATCGTTTGCATCACACCTAAATCAAAGAACAAATATTTCACATAATTGTCGTTTTCCTCTGCTCCCAATGGTAGTCCGTTGGCACTGGTGTGCTTTACTGGGACAATTAGCCCGGCAAGCGTAAGGAGGTGCAAAGCGTCTTTCACGAGGGCAGAACGCACGTCTTTTGACGCAATAGTGTAAACAAACTTGGAACCAGCCTGTAAAGCTACCGAACGAAGCACTTGGCGGAGCAGCACAGGGGAAACTCTTTTTTTATATTTCGAAAAATCATCTTGATAAGTGTCGAGAATATCGTTATGGATTCGCGACACTTCCAAATAACTATGCGTTTCCACCCATTCAATGATTGCGGCAGGCATTCCACCCACAAGGTAGAACGAGCGGAGCTGTTCAACGAGGTTTTTATGTGCAAGTTCGGGAAGTGGACTCTCGCTTGTGGCCTTGCTCTTATAGGAAATGCTCATTTCTAAACCTTGCGCCATAAGGAACTCGTCAAAAGAAAATGGATACATATATAAAGAGCGGATCCTGCCCACACCGAACGACGGCAATTCTTCCAAGGCAAACTCCAAAAGCGACCCTGCTGCAATCACATGCAGTTCTGGATAGTCTTCTTTAAAATAACGGAGCGCCATAATCGCCTCTTTGCATACCTGAATCTCGTCGATAAACAATAATGTCTCTCCAGGAATGATGGGAATATGCAATGTGCCGCTTAAATTATCACAAGTGGCTTTCACGTCGATGTTTTCAGTGAACAGTTGCCTTAAATCAGGCTGGCGTTCGAGGTTGATTTCCATGAAATGGCGAAACGATTTTCCCAATTCTCTAACCGCTGTGGATTTGCCTACTTGCCGAGCACCTCGTATCAATAAAGGTTTCCTTCTTGGGGAATCCTTCCATTCTTGCAACTGTGCGTCGATATGTCGTTTTAAATATGCCATAATTCAGAGGATTTTAATCCTAATCGGTCGTTAGGGTAAAAAACGATTACACTTGCAAAAATACATACTTTTTGCTAAAATCCAAACCGAAAAATGGAGAAAATTTGACAAAATCCAAACCAAAAGCTAAAATCCAAACCGAAAAATGGGGAAAATTTGACAAAATCCAAACCGAAAATTCAAATTGCTCGCACTGGGCGTGGGGATTATTTGCCGGTGATGATGGATTTGATGTCGTTGAGTTTGTTGAGCGCCTCCATTGGGGTGAGGTTGTTGATGTCGAGGTGGAGAATCTGGTCGCGGATTTGGCTGAGCACAGGGTCGTCGAGTTGGAAGAACGACATCTGATAGCCGCTGCGCTTCGAGCCCACATCGCCGAGGTCTTTTGTCGCCACTTGCTCGTTGCGGTTGTTGGCTTCGAGTTGCGCCAGCACCTCATCGGCACGGTCAACGATGCTGCGAGGCATACCAGCGAGTTTCGCCACATGAATACCGAAACTGTGCTCGCTTCCGCCCTTTTCGAGTTTGCGCACAAACACCACCTTGCCATCAATTTCCTTCACGCTCACATTGTAGTTGCGAATGCGGCGGAACGATTTTTCCATCTCGTTCAACTCGTGGTAATGGGTGGCGAAAAGCGTTTTGGCATGGGCGCGACCCTCGTGAATGTATTCCACGATGCTCCAGGCAATGGAAATGCCGTCGTAGGTGGAAGTGCCACGGCCCAACTCGTCGAACAGCACAAGGCTGCGCTCGCTCAGGTTGTTGAGGATTGATGCCGCCTCGGTCATTTCCACCATAAACGTGGATTCGCCAAGCGAAATGTTGTCGCTGGCACCCACACGGGTGAAAATCTTGTCAACCAGCCCGATGTGCGCCGATTCGGCAGGCACATAGCAGCCGATTTGCGCCATCAGCGTGATAAGGGCGGTTTGGCGAAGCAATGCCGATTTACCAGCCATGTTAGGACCGGTGATAATCATGATTTGCTGGTCGTCGTTGCCCAAATGTATGTCGTTGGGCACATAACATTCGCCCGGAGGCAACTGCTTCTCAATCACAGGGTGACGGCCCTGCTTGATGTCGATGTCGAGACTCTCGTCAATCACAGGGCGATTATATTTATTGTCGATGGCGGCGCGAGTAAAAGCACAAAGACAGTCGAGTTGCGCAATGAGTTGCGAGTCGGTCTGAATGGCAGGAATGTAGTCGGTGACAGCCGCCACGAGTTCGCCAAACAATCGGTTCTCGATAATCAGAATCTTCTCCTCCGCACCGAGAATCTTCTCCTCGTAGTCCTTCAGTTCTTGGGTGATGTAACGCTCGGCATTGACCAGCGTTTGCTTGCGCACCCATTCTGCTGGCACCTTGTCCTTGTGGGAGTTGCGCACCTCGATGTAGTAGCCAAACACATTGTTGTAGGCGATTTTCAGGCTTGGAATGCCTGTGCGCTCGCTTTCTTCCTTCTGCAATCGCATCAGGTAGTCCTTGCTCGAAACCGAGATTTCGCGCAGTTCGTCGAGTTGTGGGTCAACGCCCGGCTTAATCACATTGCCACGGTTCACCTGGTTTGGCGCATCGGGATTCACTTCCTCGTTGATGCGGTCGCGAATGAGTTGGCAAAGGTTGATGCGGTCGCCGAAACTGCGCAGCACATCGTTGTCGCTCCGTTCGCACAATCGCTTAATTGGCTCCAAGGCTTGCAGCGCGCACTTGAGTTGCACCAGTTCGCGAGGCGTGATGCGACCCACAGCCACCTTCGAAATCAGGCGCTCGATGTCGCCCACCAGTTCCAACTGCTGCTTCACCAGTTCACGGCCTTCCACATCCTTGAAGAAGTATTCCACCACGTCGAGGCGGCGGTTGATGGCCTTCACGTCCTTCAGAGGGAACAGCACCCATCGGTGGAGCATACGTGCGCCCATAGGCGAAAGCGTGCGGTCGATTACCGACAGCAGACTCTTGCCATCTTCCGCCATCGGAGCCACGAGTTCGAGGTTGCGCACGGTGAACTTGTCGAGGCGCACAAAGCGGTCGGCCTCGATGCGTCCGAGCGTGGTGATATGCTTGATTTGCGTGTGCTGGGTGAGGTCGAGGTAATGGAGAATGGCACCTGCCGCCTTCACGCCCTCGGTCATGCCCTCCACGCCAAAGCCCTTGAGATTTTGCGTCTGGAAGTGGCGGAGCAGTCGGTCGGTGGTGCTTTCCTCGCTCATCATCCAGTCGTCGAGTTCGAAAGTGAGCACGCGAGTGTTGAACAGGTCGGCAAACTTGCTGCGGCAACTGCGCTCAATCAGCACCTCCTTTGGGGCGAAATTGCCGAGCAGTTTTTCCACATACTCAGCCGCACCTTCAGCCGCGAGAAATTCGCCAGTGGAAATGTCGAGAAACGCCACGCCCACCGTCTTTTTCCCAAAGCATACCGCTGCCAAGAAATTGTTCTCCTTACGGTCGAGGATAGTGCTGGCAGTGACCACACCCGGAGTCACCAGTTCGGTGATGCCACGCTTCACCAGTTTTTTTGTGAGTTTCGGGTCTTCGAGTTGGTCGCAGATAGCCACACGCTTGCCAGCACGCACCAGTTTGGGCAAATAGGTGTCGAGAGCGTGGTGTGGGAACCCCGCCATTTCAGTGCCGCTACCTGCGCCGTTGCTGCGTCGGGTGAGCGTAATGCCCAAAATTTCGCTTGCTATGATGGCATCTTCGCCGTATGTTTCGTAGAAGTCGCCCACGCGATAAAGCAGCACCGCATCGGGGTGCTTCGCCTTCATCTCGTAGAAGTGCTTCATCATTGGAGTCAATTCTTTACTCTTTGCCATAATCTACAAAATTACAAAAAAGAAATCAGAAATCAGAGGTTAGAAGTTAGAAATTGGATTTTTTCGGACCTATGACTCACGACCCATGACAGCACCTTCGGACCATATTGGCCATAAACGATGAATCCGTGTGAGCTTAAAAACCACAAACCGTAGAGCCTCCGTGAGATTTTCCACCCTCAAAAGAAATACCGTGAGATCCGTGGGATCCGTGTGAGCCTAAAAAACTTCTACAAAGCGAGATCCGTGTGAGCCCACAAAGACGCAAGATTGCGGGACCCGTGACCGGGTTTTTGGTGGTTTGGGGTGAAATAATTAACTTTGCGGTAACAAAATAGCGACAGTATTACTTATGAAAAAAACGATTTTGGCTATGTTAGCGGCATCTGTGTGCGTAGCAGCTATGGCTACCCCTGTGAAAGGCGACAAGGCACAACTGCATTTTCTGGAAACCACCGACGTGCACGGCAGTTTTTTCCCCATTGATTTTATTAGCGGCAAGGCGATTGACGGGTCGATGGCTCGTGTGAGTGCCTATGTGAAGGACTTGCGCAAGGCGGCTCCCGATGGCGTGGTGCTGCTCGACAATGGCGACATTCTGCAAGGGCGTCCGTTGAGCTACTACTACAACTACGTTGCCACCGACAAGGAAAATGTGGCGGCAAGCGTGATCAACTATATGCAATACGATGCACAGTCGTTTGGCAACCACGATGTGGAGCCGGGCCACGCCGTGTACGACAAGTGGACGAGCGAAGTGGTGTGCCCATCGCTCGGTGCCAACATTCTCGACAGCCGCACCGGTCTTCCCTACGCCGTGCCTTACACCATCGTGAACCGTCAGGGCGTGAAGGTGGCTGTGCTGGGTATGCTCACACCTGCCATTCCCAACTGGCTCGCCGAGCCGATTTGGAGCGGACTGCGTTTCGCACCGATGGTGGAGAGCGCACGCTATTGGGTTGATTTCCTGAAGCGCAACGAGCACCCCGACTTGATTGTGGGGCTTTTCCATAGCGGCTACGAGGGCGGCATCGTGACCGACGACTACCGCGAGAACGCCTCGGCGCAAGTGGCGCGCGAAGTGCCCGGCTTCGATGTGATTTTCTGCGGACACGACCACCGTGTGCACAATTCTATGGACAAGGTGGCCGACGGCAGCGAGGTGCTGGTGCTCAACCCTGCCAACAACGCCATGGCGCTGGCGCAAGCCACCGTTGATTTGGAGTTCGACGGCACCAGTTGGAAGGTGACCGACCGTAAAGGCACCATCGTGGATATGAAATCCACTCCTATCGACGAGGAATTTATGGCGCATTTCGCTCCGCAAATCGACGAGGTGAACCAGTGGGTGAAGCGCCCTATCGGCACCCTCGCCACCACCATCAACTCGGCTGACTGCTTTTTCGGCAACAGTGCGTTTGGCGATATGATTCTCGACCTCACTTTGCGTGTGCAAGATGCCGACATCGCTTTCGGTGCGCCGCTGCAAGCCGATGCCACGCTGAAAAAGGGCGTGATTACCGTGGGCAACATGTTCGACCTCTATCGTTTCGAAAACGACCTCTATATTCTCAATCTCACTGGCGAGGAAGTGCGCAAGCACCTTGAAATGAGTTACGGTCTGTGGATAAGCACGATGAATAGCCCTTCCGACCACATTATGCGTCTGGTGGACACTGGCAAGGGATTGTGGTTCGAAAAACCCACCTACAACTTCGACTCTGCCGTCGGCATCGATTATGAGGTGGACGTGACCAAGCCTGAGGGCGAGCGTGTGAAGATTCTGCGCATGAGCAATGGCGAGCCTTTCGACGAGGCGAAGGTGTATCGTGTGGCGATGAACAGCTACCGTGGCAACGGCGGCGGCGAACTGCTCACCCGCGGCGCAGGAATCCCGAAGGCGGAATTGCAGAAGCGCATCGTGTATCGCAGCCCAACGCAAATGCGCACCGAACTGATGAAGGTGATTGAGAAGGCTGGCACCATCAACCCTAAGGCTGGGCACAACTGGAAATTCGTGCCTGAAAAATGGGCTAAACCAGCACTCGAACGCGACAGAAAATTGCTTTTCGGCAAAAAATAACCAATTTCAATCAATATAAAAACGTATAGCAACAATGATGAAAAAAATGATGATAGTAGCTGTGGCAGCGTTGATGCTGCAAAGCTGCGGTATGACTAACCCTGGTGTGAACGGTGGTAGCCAAATGGGTGGCACCACCACAAATAATAGCGGATCAAGCATTGGCAGCAACGCACTCGGCGGACTGCTCGACTTGGTAGTGGGCAGCGTGAAACTCTCGCAAGCCGACATCATTGGCACATGGAGCTACGTGGAGCCTGCCTGCGCTTTCACCAGCGAAAACCTCCTTGCTAAGGCTGGTGGCTCGGTGGCTGCAAAGACCGTGAACGAAAAACTGCTGCCTGTGTACAACTCATTGCACATCTCAAGCGGCAACACTCAACTCACATTCCGCGAAAACGGCCAATTCACAGGCAAAATCGGCGGTTTCCCCATGTCGGGCACCTATACCTTCGACGCTGCCAACGGATTGGTGAAAATGAAGTCGCTGACCACATTCACTGCCCACCTCACACGCTCCACCCATGGCATGAACTTCACATTTGAGTCAAAGAAAATCCTCACCCTGCTTCAAACCGTGAGCGCCCTCAGCGGCAACACCTCCCTCTCCACCATCGGCGACATCTCCAAGCAATTCAACGGCGTGCGCCTCGGCTTCGCCATGAAAAAATAATCATAAAATAGCGGTTCAGTGGATAAATACTGGGGGCACAGAAACAAAAAACATAAAAAACAGCCTTTTAGCGATGCCAGTGCTTCGCACCTGTCGTTAGTGCTGCGGCATGTCTGATTTCAA
>OLGV01000158.1_pt1 | contig 29654 bp, 31 predicted proteins | sample 1605761 | NCBI WGS metagenome assembly OLGV01 (sample SAMN03283245) | human gut metagenome | biome: human-associated habitat; material: feces | host: Homo sapiens | place: Peru | collected 2012
CGGACGACATGACTGGCGGAGGGACTTCTGTCCGTACCCGCAGTATCCGTCTCGGCCAGTCCGACGTCGATAAGAACATCCCCGAGAGGGACACTGTACGGAACAAAACCTTTGCCGTCATAATCGCCAACGAAAACTATCAGAGAGTGGCTCATGTTCCATTCGCGGCCAACGATGGGAAGGCTTTTGCCGAGTACTGCCGCTCCGCTCTTGGAATCCCGGAAAGCAATATTCGGCTCGTGACTGATGCGACTCTCGTGAATATGTGGGAACAGGCGCAGTGGCTCAGTGAGGTGGCTAGAGCGCACAATGGCGAGGCAAGCATAATCTTCTACTATGCCGGTCATGGAATCCCAGACGAGGCAACGAAGGACTCTTACCTTCTTCCTGTGGATGGACGAGGGAACAATGTCGTGACGGGTTATCAACTCGGTGAACTATATGCTACGCTCTCCCGTAACCCGACTCGTTCCACAATGGTCTTTCTCGATGCCTGTTTCTCTGGCGCGGAGAGAAATGGCGGAATGGTTGCTCAGGCTCGCGGCGTGGCACTCAAGTCAAAAAAATCCAAACCATCCGGTGATATGGTGGTGTTTTCTGCTGCTCAGGGAGACGAGACTGCATATCCCTATAAGGAAAAGGCTCATGGGATGTTTACCTATTATCTTCTGAAGAAACTCCAGGAGACATCCGGCGATGTCACTCTTGGCGAACTTGCGGACTATGTGACGGAAGAGGTGTCGCGTCGCGCCATTGTCGAGAATTCGAAAAGTCAGACCCCTTCGGTGTCTGTTTCGGATGCTGTGGCTTCGGATTGGAAGAATATGAAACTATAACTTTATAAAACACAGATTGTATGAAAAAGATTTTCGCTGTTGCGATGATGCTGCTGGTGGCGGTGTCTTCGATGAATGCTCAGGATCAGAAACAGATTCTAAAGGAGCGTCAGGAAATTGCAAAACTCTCGAAAAAGGAGCTGAACAGCCGCGCTACAAGGTCTGCACGCAAGGCGGCTAAGACCTATGTTAAGGAAGGCTGGAAGGTTGCTCCTGGGGCGCTTCCGCTTGAAAAGCAGCTTGATAGGGCCTATGGAATGCAGTATGAGTACGATGATAATGCCTATCCTCGCTACATAATGGCCGAGGCTATGTCCATCGGAGAGAATTACGATGCGGCCAAGATGCAGGCCCTCGAACTTGCAAAGCAGAACCTTGCTGGTCAGGTACAGACCGAAATTACGGCGCTCGTCGAGAGTAGCGTCGCCAACAAGCAGCTCAGTGACGAAGAGGCTGCTTCACTCACCGAGACTGTTTCTGCGAGCAAGAACCTCATATCACAGAGCATCGGCCGTGTGATTCCGGTGGTGGAGTGCTACCGCGTGCTCTCAAACAGGAACAAGGAAGTCCGTGTCCAGATTGCCTACAATTCAAAGATGGCTCTCGAAGCTGCCAAGGGCGCTGTCCGTGAGGAACTCAAGAAGAAAGGGGATAACCTCCACGAGCAGCTGGACAAAATTATGGGCTTCTGATCCGAATCTCCTGACTTGCATACGATGAGACACGGACGGAAACATATATTGCTGATGCTCTTTTTCCTTTTCCCGTTGGCCGCGTCCGCACAGAAAACGCGGACGGTCAGCGGGGATTATACCTACTATGCACCATCCGACGTCACTCTCGACCAGGCTCGGCAGACAGCTCTTTCGCGGGCTAAGCAACAGCTTATTGCTGAGACTTTCGGAACGGTGATGCAGGTGAATAGCTCGACTTCGGTCTCAAATTCTGACGGTGTATCCTCAATCAACTATATGTCAGCGGGGGCGAGCGAGGTCAAGGGTGAATGGATTGAAACCATTGGTGAACCACGCTACGACATACGCTACGAACAGCAAATGCTCGTGGTGACTGTTTCCGTGAAGGGACGCGTAAGAGAAATGCTCGGGGCAAGGGCGGGTTTCAGAGTTTCTGTCTTGAAAAATGGTACGGAATCCAAATTCGAAGCGGACGAGTTCCGTGACGGCGATGACCTTTTTCTCTCATTCCGATCTCCCGATGATGGCTATCTCATGATCTATCTCTACGACGGGGCGCAGGAAGTCTGCCGCCTGTTGCCTTATGCAGGTCAGAAAACCGACTTTCAACGCATCGAGGCCGGCAAGCGGTATATCTTCTTCTCCAGCGGGGACGCGGACTATGGCATCCCATCCTCCTCAATTGACGAATATGCCATGACCTGCCGTGGAAAAAGTGAGATAAACAGGATTTATGTCATTTTTTCTCCGGAACCGTTCCTTGGTGCTCCCGCCGATGGCTCGGATTCGGGAATCATCGGCTATCCGTCATTCCAAAAGTGGGTGGCTGACAGCAGGGTGCGGGATGGGAAGATTCAGATAGACATAAAGGACATACTCATTCGCAAATAGGAGTGTGTCGCGGGCGGCTACATACAAATAAAGACTTGTATACCTCCCGATAAAGCAGTATATTTGCGGTCAGCCGGAGTCATACCGGCAGTTACATAAGTAAGTGTTTTCACTTTCCTTGCTGGAAAATGTGGTAGTTTTTCAAAAGAAGGGGGATAGAGAGGCACTCATTCCATCACTGTAGTTATTACGGCCATAGGCACGTATTGTGCATTGGCGAAAACGGATATCTATTGTCGGTGTGGGGTGTGTCGCATATTTTTCTTCTTGGTTCTACCACAACCGTCCAGCAAAAATAAGCGAAAGGCTCCACACTTTCTGTTTTTTACATCTCCATGGAGCCGGAGGACAATAACTAAAACTTCATGAAGAAAAGTTTATCTTCAATCATACTTCTGTCGGCTCTTTTCATTTCAATGTCGATGGATGCTGCAAAACCAAAGAAACAGGCTGCAAATCCGAACGAATTCCGCCGGTCATCACTGACAATGATCATGATGGAGGACCCTAGGGTCGATACAACAATTCAAGCTCTTGTCAAGGAGGGATTCCGTGCGGCTCATGTCCCGGACAAGTTCGACGAATTCGACCTCGGCTACGACCTGAAGATTTTCGATCCAATGGAAATTGAAATTACTGATGCAGCCCGCACCGAGTTCTCCAAGTTCTCTGGTAAGAAAAAGTCAAAGGGAAGCAAGGGCGCAAAAGGTACTGGCATCGCTGCCGGACTCGTTGGCCTTGTAGGAAACCTTGCGGGCTTCGAGATGGGTCCTACGGAGGAGAAATACCAGAATCCGACCATGGATACCACAAAGTCCGACCGCGCCACGAGGGCGTACCTCTACCTTAAGGATAATCATGTGGCTAAGAGGCTTATGGACAAATGGTTCGAAGCAGACTCCGGAAGGCTTAGCATTGACCTTATAAAGGAACGGGCATTCTACAACGCGACTCCTGAAGAGAAGGCTGCCGCACAAGAACAGTTTTCGGAACGCAAACTTATGGATGCGGTAATGGACATGGGTGGAATAGATATGATTAGCAATACATTCGTGACTGTTTCGTCCTTCCGTTACATGACTGCCGAAGATATGTCAGCGGAGATTCTGAATGGGGCAGCAATCGGAGCCGCATTCCTTCCTCGTGATGCCGCCGACCTCGTTATGAGTACGGCCGAACTGTCCGCAGTCGCTGCCACCGTGTCGATTGGCAAAGGTTACTGTATCAACTCTACGACTTACCTCTACAAACTTGTCTGGAATGATGAGATTTGGAAGGCTATTCAGGAAAATTGCGCATCCATTGAGGCCTACAATCGCCTTGACTGTTTCCATCTTGAATATGTCGGAGAGAGTAGCGCATACTGCCAGGTCGCTGTTGGCAGGAGAACCTTTGAGGAGGCCGTATCATATGCCGTTTCCCGTTCTATGGCGAAAGTAATCGCGAAGCTCGAAAAGGAAAACGAAGTATTCCGCACTGTCACTCCTCTAACTGGTATTGATCCTGAAATCACAGCCTCGATAGGAACCAAGGAATGTGTCGAGAAAGGCGACAAGTATGATGTGCTCATGAATATGGGACCGGACGAAAAGACCGGCCTCACGACCTACAAGAAGGTTGGTTCCCTTAAGGTTGAGAGCGTCGGAAACAATATGGGTGAGGACAATGACGACAAAGAGGCTGCTTCCAATACCTACACAACGTTCAAGGGTAAGCTTCCGAAGACCGCTCAGCCGGGAACACTCATCAGACAGGCAAACTGATTGATATAGACTTTAATGAATATGAGAAAATTACTTTTAATTATTGCTGTCCTGCTTTCCGCCTTCAGTACAACCCACGCCGACAATAAAAAGAAGAAGGCGGAACAGGACACTCAATCATGGAACTACGAGGTGGAGACCATCTCTAAAAACAAGACCGGTGGCTATATCCTCAAGGTATGGAGTTACTCCAAAGATGTGAATGTCGCCGAGGAACAAAGCAAGAAGAATGCTGTTCATGCAGTGGTGTTCAAGGGTGTTCCAGAAGGCTCCGGTCAGGTGAGAACTCCTGGTATAAAGGCTCTGATTCCTAATGATAGCTCAAGACCTGACGATGAGTTTTTTTCAACTTTCTTCGCAGACGGGGGAGACTACATGAGATATGTCACTGTCTCAAATAATGGATTTTCTGATGTTATAAAGCTTCCGAAAAAGAAAAAGGACGGCACGGGCAAGAAATCGGTCTATAAGTTCAAGGTCGGTCTTACGGTAACTGTCGATGTTCCTGCCCTTAGGAAATATCTTGAAGGTAAGGGCAAGATTAAGTCACTCAGTGCAGGATTTAATTAGTGGATTCTATGAAAAAAATATTGTTGTTATTTATGATGTTTGCCGCGCTGGCTTTCACTTCTGAAGGTCAGGTGGCAAAGAAACCGTCCCTGATGGTAGTGCCGTCAAGAAGCTGGTGTGTGCAGCACGGGTTTATGGAAGACTTTAACGGAGAGCAGATTCCGGACTATCGCCGCGCCTTTGACGAGACTCCGGAACTGAACCTTATTGTTGCCAAAATCGGTCAGATGATGTCCGAGCGTGGGTTCGACTTGAAACTCATGTCAAACGCTCTTTCTGCGTTAGCGGAAGAAAAAGCTGAAGATATGGCAATGACATCGGATGAGACCGGCGCTGATGTGCAGGAGTCCAATATTGACAAGCTTCGCAAGGTTGCCAAGGCCGATATTTGGATGGAGGTGGACTGGATGCTGAACAATATGGGATTTTCCCGTTCGGTGACTTTCAATCTTACCGGAATTGACGCTTATTCGAATATGCAGATTGCGAACTGTCAGGGGACAGGCTCTCCGTCATATTCTTCCGAACTGCCGATTCTTCTGAGTGAGGCAGTGTCGTCGAATCTTGACAATTTCAACGAACAACTTATGGCAAAGTTCAATGACTGGTTCGATAATGGCCGTCAGATTACGACTGAAATCAAGGTGTTCAGCGACAGCGAATATAATCTCGAATCAGAGGTTGGTGGAGAAGAACTCGGCTACCTGATTGAGGATTGGATGAGTGAGAATACGCTCAAGTCACAGTTCTCAACAGATGTGGCGACATCTACGATGATGAAGTTCTCCAATGTCCGCATACCGATGGTTACTGAAGCCGGCAAGGCGATGGATGCACGGGCATTCGGTCGCGAACTTCAGAAAATGCTTAAGGCAAAAGAGATTAGGGCCAAGGTTACGACCGTAGGTCTTGGTAGGCTCATTATAATCATTGGCAGCAAATAATCGGCTTATGAAAAGAATTTTTAGCGTGGCGGCACTGGTGCTGTCGATACTCTTTCAATCGGTGGATTCCGTCGCACAGAACAGCCTCGGTAAGACGGATGATGTTGGAAGGATCTGCCTCAACTCGGTTATAGCCTCCAATTCATCTATTCCGCAGGGCGCGGGCAAGATGGTGATTAACAAATTGAATCAGATTGCAGCAAAGAATGGTGTAGGAGGTTCTTCGCTCAATTCGCGTTTCGTTATAACCGCTAATGTCGTGGAACTCGCACAGGAAGTCGTCCCTTCGGCTCCGCCTATGGTTGCACTTGAACTTGAGACGACACTCTACATCGGAGATGCCGTCAGCGGCACTCTCTACAGTACCTATAGCTACGGAACACGCAAGTGTGTCGGTGAAACAGCAGACAAGGCCTATCTTTCTGGCCTTAAGAAACTTCCGGTCAATTCTCCGGCGCTTCGCTCGTTTGTGGAGGATGGCAAAAACAAGATTGTGGAGTACTACAACTCGCAGATTGACTTCATTATCTCCGAGGCCGAGAGCCTTGCTTCGCAGAATCGCTATGACGAGTCAATCTCGCTTCTGATGCAGGTTCCGGAGGTATGCAAAGATGCTTACACCAAGGCAATGGCGAAAGCGACCATAGTCTTCCAGAAGAAGGTTGATGACGAGGGCGCAGCTCTACTGACCAAGGCAAAAGCTGCATGGAAGGCCAGTGCAACGGAGGATGGGGCGGCCGAGGCGGCAAAGTACCTCGGCGAAATCTCTCCCGCGGCGGCCTGTTCCGGCGAGGCGAATGCCTTCGCGGACAGCATCGCCAAACATTTCAAGGACCTTGACGATCGAGAATGGAACTTCAAGATGAAGCAGTACAACGATGCCCTTGAGCAGGAAAATCGTCGCATGGAGCATGAATTCTCTCAGGACAACCGCAGGTTGGACCTTGAGGAGAAGCGTCTCGCGGCCAACACCGAACTTGAAGGCAGACGTATCGACGCCGGTGCCGAAAGGGCGAAGGCTGATGACGCCAAGGAACGATATACCCTCGACACGATGAAGGAGATAGCCGCATCGTATGGCAATGCTCTTTCAAAGGCAAAAAACGTCAATCTTCCATGGTGGTAATACGGGAATAACAGACCATTATTTATTAAAACCAATAAACACAAAGTATCATGAAAAGCATTAAAAGGCTGATTTTCGCAGCTGCGGCGCTGCTTTCACTCGCCGCATTCTCTTCCTGCACGAAGGAGTCTAAGACCTACGAGGAACTTCTTATCGGTGACTGGAATATCACCCAGTGGTCGTATTTGAAGGATGGAGAGGAGAGTACTTACAAAGAGGATGTGCTTGAGAAGGCTGGGAAACACTCAATAAAATATTCTGCCGGGACTATTGTGATTAGTCTCACCGACCAGATAATCACTTATGATATGAGTATTCCTAATCTTGGTAATGTTGTGGAATATGACCAACCTATCTATGGTACATTCACGCAAAAAGGTACGAGCCAAGCGTGTGCCGGAAGCATCAAGTTCTCAAGCAGAAGCAGTCTCGAAATAGTCGTTGCAGAGTCCAATAATAACGGAAGTGTGTTCACCTGCGAGAAGAAATGGCTATAATCGATGCTGAATCTCGCGGAGTCTCTCTTGACTCTTGGATAGCATTGCATAACTCGCGGAATCGTGCAAAAAACTCGCCGATTCCGCGAGTTATTTCATTTGTGTGTTTGTCGGCTCATGGCGATATTATATTTATTTTTCCTAATTTTGCACAGGATTTGCAATTCGTTCGAAATTCGGAGTCATAATCAGACGGATTCCGGACAGTCACTATAGGAGAAATTTATAATACGTTTTTTATGAAAAGGATAATCACTCTTGTCCTCGGCATCGTCATGGGACTTTCCGTAGGCACAATCGCGCTCTCCGCACAGGAGTCCCGCAACAATTCGGCTGATGGAATCATCGGCAATTATTTTATCGACTATAACGGAGAGCAGTCGAAAGTTCGCTGCTACAAGGAGGCTGACGGCACCTATAAGTTCTTGAATTATTGGAGCAAGAACATGTATGACAAGGACGGGAACATCTATCTCGACACCAAGAATCCGGACAAGGAGCTCCGCAACAAACCATGCAACGAGATGATAATCATGTGGAATCTCAAGTATAATCCTGAGAAGAAGCATTGGAAGGGCAAAATCTATGACCCGACCAGCGGCATCCGCGCTGACGCCACGGTACAGTTCACCAAGGACAACATGATTGCCATACGCGGCTCCATCATGGGCATAGGAAAAACCGTCAAATGGAAACCTATTGCAGCAGAATAAGGGCAGTGGCAAGGAAAATTGCCATCGCTCCGTTCATTTGGCTCATCAAGTTCTATCGGGTCTGCATATCGCCACTGAAACCTCCTGTTTGTCGGTTCACTCCGACGTGTTCGGAGTATGCTTTGCAGGCTTTCCGGAAGCATGGGCCGTTTAAGGGACTGGCTCTTACTGTGTGGAGAATTCTTCGCTGCAATCCTTGGGGCGGGAGTGGGTATGACCCGGTACCATAGGCTTTTGAAGAGCGTGTAGTCTGTAATACAACAAAAACAACAGTTAAAACAACGGGATTTACAACCCTTAAGAGATTGGAATGAGCGACATTTGCAACCAGAAAACTATTTGTTTTGTGGCGTTCTCCTATATGTGCAAATCCAATCTCTAAAACGCGCCGCAAAAAAAATATCGGAGGAAATGAGAGATTTCATTTCCTCCGATATTTTTTGTATGATGGCGTGAGACTTTCTTCTATGTAGCAGTTACTCCTTGTTCTTGTTTTTGGAAGTGTATTTTGCTGAAGCCCGCCGGAGAATGTTGCCGACTTGGGTGAAGACGTCGGAGTAGGGAATAAGTTCCTTACTGTTGTAGATGAGAAGAATGTCGACAGGGGTGTCCTTGACAAGGTCTTTCTGATGGCGATAGGCCTCGCGGATGCGGCGCTTCATCAGGTTGCGCTTCACCGCTCTCTTGAACATCTTCTTTGGGACAGAGATCATTATCCTCGAGAATCCCTTGTCGTTGCCGGTGCAGCAGAAACGGAATGAGCCCCCTGCTCCGTAATGTCCCTTGGCAAGAAGATGCGACACGCTCTTCTCGCCACAAATCCTTTCCTCCTTGGAGAAAGTGAGGGGTGCGGCATCCGTCATATCTGTCAGTGGCTTATTCTTCGTTGACGAGGTAGTTCTCAAGAGCCTTTGATACGGAAGGGATTTCTGGAGTCGGGGCGGAAATTTCAATCTTTAGACCCGCCTCTTCCATTGCCTTCACAACTGAGCGTCCGTAGGTTATGAACTTGATGTTCTCCTGCTTGAACTCCGGAAAGTTGGCATAGAGAGACTTGACGTCAGCTGCATTGAACACGACAATCACGTCATACTTGTGAAGGTCGACAGCCGTGAGGTCCTGCGGTACCGACTTGACGAATACGCCTGTAGTAAAATCGAATTTGGTGGCCTCGAACAGCTTTGTTATGGCATCCTTACCGGTTGAGTCGCTGGTCGTTATGAGGAATTTCTCGCCCTTGTGCTTCGGTCCGATGAGATTCATCACCGACTCCGGTTTCCCGTCTCCGAAGAAAATCTTTCTCTTGCGGTAGACGATGTGCTTCTGGAGATAGTTGGCGACGATTTCCGTGGTGCAGAAATATTTCATCGTCTCGGGAATCTTGACTCGGAGTTCGTCACAAAGTTGAAAAAACGCGTCAATGGTTGTCCTTGCCGAAAACACGATGGCCGTGTAGTCGGATATGTTGATTTTCTGTGTCCTGAACTCGCGGGAAGTAAGAGGCTCCATCTGAAAAAACGGAAGAAATTCGAAATTGACTCCGAATTTTTCTGCAAGTGCATCGTATTGAGAGGCCGTCTGCGGCTGCTTCTGTGAGATGAGAATATTTTTTGCGCTCATATCTTTAAAAAATCAATGCCGAGGTCACAAACAATGCTGTCGGCAGAATTTCAAGGGCGCAAAGGTACAAAATTGCTGTCAAATAATTGCTATCGGAAGCAAAAATTTGAAATCTTCGTATTAAAAAGATGAAATATAACAGGCCTGTAATACAGTACATTACAATTACAGACACATTGTTGCCGATTCCGGATGATTTTAGCGGTATGGTTGCGACAAACAGTGTGAACGCAAGCAGAATCCAGAAATTCTTTGGGCATCCGGTCGCTGCCTCGTAGACTTTTGTTCTGAGTCTTCTTTGCAAAACTATATGGCCGAGCGTGATACACAGAAGGAAATAGCCGAGCATAATTCCTGCAACGCACGGGAGATGGAACTGTGGAGGCAGGGCTTCGAGCCATTTCGGTGCATAGAGACCGCAATGCCAGACAATCGTCATGAGGCCCGGAACGCTCGCCCAGAAAACAATGTCGCGGCTGCGCTGGACTTTCCTGCTGTCTTCTATGCGAATGCAAGTGCCGGTCCGGAACAGACTTGACCATAGTTGGCTGAACAGGTTGACAAAACGTGGGAGTGCCGGCAGAAAAATGAGAATCGACACGCCCGTAGCGATCGTCAAAGTAATCTGTTCTGCATCCATAATAATATGATTTTCAATTCTTTTCCTTGAGCCCGGCCTTTCCTCCATGTCCTTTCAGCCGGTCTTTCCATCCGGTCCGTCCAAAAGGATTCTCGAAACCGGGCTTTGTCGTGCAAAAATAATAAATATGCGCTGAAAATAAAAGGATAAGGTTACGGATAGATTTGGTTATATTTGCAAGATGAAGCGGGCGATGGGTATGTGGCTGTCGCTGCGGAAGTTTGTGAATATTTGATTTTTATTGGATTATGGCAGTGGATAACGATTGGAAAAGCAGACTTGGGGTGGTGTTCTCGACCAATCCTGATTTTCAATATCAGACAGAGGAGGAGCCTGAGGCTGAAACACTCGAGCCTTCGAAGCAGAAGCTTGTGGTGAAGATTGACCGCAAGGGACGCGCCGGAAAGCAGGTTACACTCGTAACCGGATTTGTCGGAAATGAGGAAGACTTGAAGGAGCTTGGAAAGATGCTCAAAGTCAAATGCGGCGTCGGCGGCAGCGCAAAGGATGGAGAGATTGTGATTCAAGGCGATTTCCGAGATAGGGTGACGGAACTCCTGAGATCCGCCGGCTATAACGCCAAACGGGGAAACTGATTTGTCTCTCAATGTACTCAAGTCCCGCGCACTTAATGCTCCGGAGCAGTTTTATTTTTGCAAATATTACCAATCTATTTGTATCTTTGCGGGTTATTCGACAATAAAATCTGGCTTCGGAACGAAGTTGTGCGCAGCATCGGGCGGGAGCCTCACATAACTGGACATAATGGATAAAAAAAGATTCAATCTTTGGAATTATGTGACCTCGGCAGTCGTTTTTTTGATTTCCGCCGTTACATACCTTCTCACAATCGAGCCCACCGCATCATTTTGGGACTGCGGAGAGTTCATCGCCTCGTCATATAAACTTGAAGTCGGACATCCGCCGGGAAACCCTGTGTTTCAGTTGATTGCACGTTTTTGCACGATGTTTACGGACAAAATGCATGCGGCGGTGGCAGTCAATTCGATGAGCGCGATATGCTCCGCGTTGACGATATTTTTTCTCTACCTCACCATCGTCTTTCTCGCCAAACGCATCGTCAAACCCGGTGAGGACGGGAAATATTCCATAGGTAGAGCCATTGCCATATACGGAAGCGGAGCCGTTGGAGCGCTCGCATACTGCTTCTCCGACACGTTCTGGTTCTCCGCAGTAGAAGGCGAGGTCTATGCGATGTCCTCGCTCTTTACTGCAATCGTGTTCTGGGCGATGACCAAATGGTATGAACAGGCGGACGAGCCTTACGCGGACCGCTGGATTGTGCTGATTTGTTTCTTGATGGGTCTCTCGATAGGCGTACACCTGCTGAACCTGCTGACGATTCCGTGCCTCGTGTTCCTCTATTATTATAGGAAGCGTGAGGACAAGGGATATACATTCCGTCAACTCGTTGGAATCTTTGCGCTCTCGTGCGTAATTCTGGCCCTTATTCTCTTTGTGATAATACCTTACCTTCCGAAGATTGCGGCCTATTTCGACCTGTTCTTCGTGAACACGCTCCATCTGCCGTACAATTCTGGAGCTGTTTTCTTCGTTGTGTTGCTCTTTGCGCTCTGTTTTTGGGGCCTTTTCGTGACGATGAAGAAGCAGAAGGCGTTTCTCAACACGCTATTGCTGTGCTTCACGACCATCGTCGTGGGATTTTCCGTATTCTCGATTGTGATTATCCGTTCATGCGCGCACACGCCGACCAACGAATATCAGCCCGATAATCCTTTCACCCTTTGCCGCTACCTCAGCCGCGAACAGTATGGAAGCACACCGCTCATCTACGGACAGTATTTCGACTCGGACTATTACATCGATGACGATTGGTATTGGGCACCGATGGACGGGAAATACATCAAAGCTCCGTCATTCGGAAACATCGTCTATGAGAGCGGCGACAAGATGCTTTTTCCGCGTATGTGGAACAGCGGAAACGGCGTTGATGACCGTTACAAGCAGTTCTACGGCTCTTATATGAAGAACGGAGGCAAGGCAGGCGGACACTACCGCAAGCCGACAATGGGCGAAAACCTCAGTTTCTTTTTTGACTATCAGCTGAACTGGATGTACTGGCGCTACTTCATGTGGAACTTCGCCGGTCGCCAGAACGACGTTCACAGCCCGAGCCCGGGAGAAATTTTCGAGGGTAACTGGGAAAGCGGTATCCCGTTCATAGACGAAATAAGACTCGGCGACCAAAGCGATGCGCCTGACTATCTCAAGGAGAACAAAGGCAAGAACCACTACTATATGCTGCCTCTGCTTCTGGGGCTTCTCGGACTGTTTTTCCAGTTCGCGAGGGACAAGCGGGGCTGCTGGGTCACGTTCCTGTTGTTCTTCATGACGGGAATCGCGATTGTGATTTACCTCAATCAGCCGCCTTTCCAGGTGCGCGAGAGGGACTACGCCTACGCCGGATCGTTCTATGCCTTTGCGATATGGATCGGATTCGCCGTGCTCGCGATTTACACTTGGATTGAGGAACTGCTCGCAAAGAAGAAAGCCTCTTCAGAGACTGCCGGAGTCGCAGTTTCCACGGCCGTGACACTTGTCTGCCTCGGCGTGCCTGCCCTGATGGGAGCAGAGAACTGGGACGACCACGACAGAAGCAACCGTCGCACCGCTGTGGAGATGGCTTACAACTATCTCAATTCCTGCGGTGAAAACGGCATCCTGATAACCCACGGCGACAACGACACCTTCCCTCTCTGGTATGCTCAGGAGGTCGAAGAATGCCGTCCTGACGTGCGTATAGTGAACACCTCACTGCTCGGAACCGACTGGCACATAGACCAGATGAAATGGGCCTGCAACAAGTCAGCCCCGCTCGATTTGAGCGTCGGCCCGCGCCAGTACCTCTACGGCACCAACGATTTCGTTCACATCTACGACACACGCGACAGCGCTCTACTCCTTTCCGACGTGATGCGCGTCTTCCGCCATCCGTCCGCAAAGGTTCCGCTTTCGTCCGGAAAGATGGTGGATTACATCTGCTCACGCAAACTCGTGGTTCCGGTGAACAAGGAAAACGTGATAAAGTACGGAATCCTCGACAAAAAATATGAGTCTCAAATTCCGGAATATATAGTGCTGACGATGTCGTCGAAGAAGGACTACATCTCCAAGCCGGAATTATTCATGCTCGACCTGCTTTCGAACTATCAGTGGGACAGGCCAATACATCTCCTGAATATGGGCGGTGACCTCAATATGGGCATCAAGGACTATCTTGAATATGACGGATTCTCCTACAAGTTTGTCCCTATCCGCAATCGCCAGCGCACTTCGGAGGTCGGGTTCGCCGATTCGGACAAGCTCTACGACATGATGACAAATGTCTATAAGTGGGACGCTCTCAGCCGTCCGGACTACTACGCCGACAACCAGCACCTCTACACTTTCTGCGGTGTCCTCTCGCAGCGTGCCCTTTTCGTGAACGTTGCGAAGGAAATGGTTAAAGTTGGCCATCCTGAGCGCGCCGTGGAGATGCTCGACAAGTGCCAGGCCTGCGTGCCGGAGAAGAACTACCCGCTGGACATTTCCTATCTCGGATACTCCAACGAGCTGATGGTCATGGATATGATTAACCTCTACTATGTCTTGGGAGAGAAGGACAAGGCCTCAGACCTTGCCACTCGCTTCCTCGACAAGATGTTCCAGTCCGTCAACTTCTTCTTCCAGTTCTACGACTACGCCAAGGACGACTTCGAACGTGCCCGCAGCATAGTTCTTATGGTTCAGGACATAGCCAAAGACAGCGGCGACGAGGATGTTGTAGCCCTCGTCGACGCCGGTTTCGAACGTCTCCGTGCCGATTATGGCATCAAGGAATAATAGTTAAGTTTATTTTTCAGATATATAACTTGGGCTAAATCGAAGAAAAAATCGTCGATTTAGCCCAAGTTATTTTGTCGAATCAATATCTTTAATTCTGAAACAATCCCATCGGTGCTGTTTTAATATTCCGAGAATATTTTTTATATTTGCCCCGTTGCAGGCGAGAGTCTGCAATGACATATTGATGAAAGTGTTTTCGCACTGTCCTTCTGAAGAAATCTGACAGTTTCAATCAAAAGCAAGGATAACGAACGGCACCGTCATCTGTATTCGCTTGCGTGTGTTCAACGCTATCGATACGGGTGTGGGGATTGTTTCGGTTTGTTTGCTTTTAGGTTTTGTCAGAACCTCTTCAGAGACAAACGAAATCAGGCTCCACACTTTCTCTTTTGAACCCTCTGTTTTGGAGTCTGGCAGAACTGAAAAATCAAACGAATGAAAAGAACTATTTGTTTATTAACTTGCTGTCTTGCAGTGTTTTTCCTTGGCTCGTCTTGCTCTAAGAGTATGCCTGGTAGTGGTGTGTCAGAGAATTATTATAGTCAAAAGTCTTCGGTTATTATTGATGGTGTCACTTGGGCGACAATGAATGTAGGTGCTACAAATGAAGATAACTGGGGAATTTGCGGAACACTCTTTACCTATGATAATGCTCTCAAAGCTTGTCCTGAAGGTTGGCGTCTGCCTACCAACAGCGAGATAGAGGCGCTGCAAATATTTAGTAGGAACGGTGAAATGTATGGCGTAAAGGGCGTGTGGTTTTCGGGATCCACCCCATATAAAGATTACACAGCAGCAGATGTCAACGCGATTTTTATCCCACTTGCTGGTTTTAACAATGGATTTGGTTGGAAATGGCCAGGTCATGAGGGATATTATTGGTATTCAGCAGGTTATTATTATTTTAAGAAATATATGCATGGGTATAAAATAATATGCTCTAATCAGATACCATCAGACAGCGCGGCTTATGCTGTCCGTTGCGTCAAGAACTGACGGAGGTCAAAGAGAAATTTACCAGTTCAAGGGAAGTGCTACTTTGAATAAAAACAGATAAAACATAAAGAAAAAGAAATTTTTTGTGTTTCTTTTTTTAGGTTTGACTATGCTTTAGACTTTTCTGCCTAATATTGCGGATATATTAATTAGAAGTTATGGCAATAATAGGTGGAATATTACCAAATATTGGTAACTTTGCCGAAAATCAATTGGCAATGAAAACGACATCAGTGGCTTTGGGTGACTATTTTGAAAATTTTATCCGCACGAATGTTGAGCGTGGACGTTATAATAATGCCAGCGAGGTCATTCGTGCTGGTCTTAGATTGCTTGAAGAAAACGAGTGTCGGCTTGTGCAACTGAAATCAGCCATTAAAGCAGGAGAGGATAGCGGAATTGCATGCGACTTTTCCCCAGAAGAGCACCTTAAAGAACTTAAAGCCGCTTGCCATGACAAAGAACGTTCAATATACGAATAAGGCTATTGAAGACCTTTCTGACATTTGGGTATATACAGAGGCGCATTGGTCACAGAAACAGGCGGATGCCTATTATCTGTCAATAGTGTCTGCCTGTAAGAGACTCGCCGGAGGATCGGACATATATGCCGTAAAGAAGTATGATGAAGTCAGTCCTGGGTTGCTTGGCTATAGAGTGAATAAGCACATTGTATTCTTTAGGAGGATAGATTCCCAGACCATAATTGTTGTCCGAATCCTGCATGAAAAGATGGATATAATGTTAAACATGGGCTAAATCGAAGAAAAAATCGTCGATTTAGCCCAAGTTCTTGATGCGCGTGCTGAAAATATCAGTCGGTCGGGAGGTCGGATATGCTGATTTCCAGCAGCTTCATTTTGCGGAGGACGGCCGGCCATTCGGTCTCGAAGAACTCCCGTTGGAGACTGGAGAGAACTTTGCCGTGGGCGTCGGAGCTGACGAAATAGCCGATTCCCCGCTTGTTGTAGATGATGCCGTCTGTAGTGAGCTTTTCGTAGCTGCGCATCACCGTGTTCGGGTTTACTCCGATTTCGGCACCATATTCCCGGACAGACGGAATCCTTTCTTCGCCCTTCAGTTCTTCGGAGAGTATCTTCTCGCAGATGGCATCGGCAATCTGTAGATATATCGATTTGTTTGCATTGAATTCCATGTTCTTGAATTTTAGTGTTTTACGGTTCTCACGCGGAAGTATGCCCATACTCCGAGGGCGATCGTTATGAGGATGCTGACGCTGTAACTCGTCCATTTAATGGTGTTGATGATGCGCTCAGGGTTATCCATGCTGTCAATCCAGTCGAACAAGCCTTCTCCGATATGGATCATTATCGGGGTGAGAATCATGCTTGTGAACATCGACACGAGAATCATTACGAGTATGGTCTTGCCGATTTTGTTTTTCTTGAAATAGAGCGCTCCGAGGAGGAATGTCAGTGTCCACGAGATGATGTTCACGACCACTCCCCAAAAGACCTCGCTGCTGGAGAATACCTGAATGTCAAGCCCTTCGCTATTGAGGTTGCATAGTTCGTTGAACTTCTGTGCGCCATTTGCTACGGTAGTGACGAGTGTTTCTCCGCATTTCGGATCGACGAGACAGAGAAGGCTGTCGGCGGCGAGGGCTATGGCCACATAAGCGAGAGGGGTGAGAATCGCAGTGTTGATGAACATCGTGAGGAATTTTTCAAGCGACGATGCCGGAATCAGCGTGTAGAATCCGCCGCTGCGTTTGTCGGTGAAGAACCCGTATGCTTTCGACGGAACGACTAGAATAAGGACGTAAAGTAGGATAAAGAATGAAATGCAACGTCCGATGAGTCCGTATGATGCCCAGCTGCCGTCAACGAGAAGGTGAATCGTGCCGCAGAAAAGATATGCGATGAGTCCTGACAAGGAGGTGAGCAGGACCGTGAGCCATGTGTTGTTGAATGTGTTCTTGAGGTCGCTGACGTAGTATTTGCCGAGCCTGCTGAAATTGAATGTATTGTTGTTCATTGTATTCGTTTTTTAAAGATTGGTAGTCCGCGGCAGTGTCTTATCTGATCGTTTCCGCTTTGACACCGGTAGTCATACTGTTTCCGAAAGTTGCCTTGAACAACTCCTTGTTCTTGTGGACGGCATTGAACAGAGCCTCGATATTGACCTTGCTCTCACGGCCGTCAGTGTTCAGGATGACCTGAATGCAGCCGCCCGGGATGGACTCGCTGTAGAGCGCGTCCGGGTTGACCTCCGTTCCGTAGTCGAAATAGAGTTTTTCGGAAATTTGGGCGATGCTTGCGTTGAGCAGAACATCCTGACGGTCAAGGATTATGACGGGGTCGATGACGTTCTCGAGGTCTTTTACCTGATGTGTGGAAATCACTACCGTCGCATCCTCCGAGGTGTACTGCATCAGAGCCTTGCGAAATTGCGCCTTCGACGGAATGTCCAGCCCGTTGGTCGGTTCATCCATCAGAATGTAGCGACTTCCGCTTGCGAGTGCGAATGAAATGTGCGTCTTCTTGAGTTGTCCCGCCGACATTTTGTCCATCCGGTTGTCTCTTGGAACTTCGAACAGGTCGAGCATTGCTTCGAATGCCTCAAGCGAGAACCCTTCCCAGAACTTGCCGTAGTTTAGGGCGAATTCCATTGGCTTCATGGTGATTTCCGCAACCTCGTCGCTGAGGTAGTAGACTTGAGTGAGCAAGCTCGGTTTGCGGTCGTATGGTCTGTAGCCGTCGATGTCGATTGTTCCCGTCTGCGGTTTCTTGAGTCCGCAGAGCAGTGTCAGAAGAGTGGTCTTGCCCACTCCGTTTTCTCCGAGCAGTCCATAGATGTTCCCAGGTTTCAACTCCATGGAGATGTTCTTCAGTACGGCGTTGTTGCCGTAGGCGAAGCTTAAGTTGTTGATTGTAATCATTTTATATAATATTAATTTACTTTTTGGTCTTTCTTATAGTGTATTAGTGTTGTAATACACTGCAAATATACGGCGATATTTTTAATCTCAAAACTTTTTCTGCATTTTTCAACAATATTTCCTTTCACCTCCTCATTTTATGGTATTTTACTCAATGTCCCGTTACTTGTTCCGTCATTTTTGAACACAATCACGTATTATTTATTATTTTTGTCTCAAATCCTTGATAGTGGAGATATGGGGCGGAAAATTGTGAGGGTCAAGGGGAACATTTGTGAAATTGAGTTTTAAAAGGTATGAAAGTAGCAGTAGTGGGTGCCACGGGCTTGGTTGGCACCAGAATGCTTGAGGTGCTGGCTGAGAGGAACTTCCCGGTGACGGAGCTCCTGCCGGTGGCTTCCGAAAAATCAGTGGGCAGAAAAATCGTCTTTAAAGGAAAGGAATATGAGGTCGTCTCGGCTGAAACGGCTATCGCTGCGAAGCCTCAGTTGGCTCTGTTTTCGGCCGGCGGCTCCGTTTCGGGAGAGCTTGCTCCGAAGTTTGCTGCGGTGGGCTGTCGCGTCGTTGACAATTCGTCGTTCTGGAGAATGGATCCGACGAAAAAACTTGTTATTCCGGAAATCAACGGAGATGTCATCGAAAAGGATGATATGATTATTGCAAATCCTAACTGTTCGACGATTCAGATGCTTATAGCCGTTGCTCCGCTTCACTATAAATATGGAATACGCCGCATCGTTGTCTCTACGTATCAGTCGGTTACAGGCACTGGCTACAAGGCTGTGAACCAGATGAAAGCTGAGCGCGATGGCGCGAAATGGGGCGAGTATCCGGCGGTATATCCCTGCCCGATTGACATGAATATCCTGCCGCACATCGACTCTTTCCTCGACAACGGCTACACGAAGGAGGAGATGAAGATGGTGAATGAAACGCACAAGATTCTCGACCCGTCGATTCGTGTGACGGCGACTACGGTGCGTGTGCCGGTGATGGGCGGGCATTCGGAGTCCATAAATCTGGAATTGGAGAAGCCTTTTGAGTTGGAGGATGTCAGGGCTGTGATTGCTGCGTTCCCGGGGGCCGTGGTTCAAGATGATCCTGCGAACAATGTCTATCCGATGCCGATAAACGCGCTCGGGAAGGACGAAGTTTTTGTTGGAAGGATACGGCGCGACGAGTCTGTTGAGAACGGACTGAATTTGTGGTGCGTGTCGGACAATATACGCAAGGGTGCGGCGACAAACGCCGTGCAGATTGCGGAGCTTTTGTTGAAACGTGGCTATTTGAACTGAGATCTGACATTGTGTTGTGATAATTAATTGATAAACATAAGGATATGTTCGATAAAAAAGTATATGTGAGCAGGCGGGCGGAATTGCTCCGCAGGATGAAAGGCGAGAGCGGTGTTGCCGTTTTCTTGGGAAATGTCGATGCTCCGGCAAACTATCGGGGCAATGACTATAAATTTAGGCAGGACAGCACTTTCCTCTATTTTTGGGGAATCGATGAGCCGTGCTTTGCGGCTGTGCTGGACCTTGAGACGGGAGCGGAGACGCTATATGCTGACGATGTGGACATTGACGACATTGTGTGGATGGGGCCTCAGCCGTCAGTGCGTTCGAAGGCGGAACTCGTCGGAGTGGGGGAGAACGCCGGAAGCACTCAGGATGGAGTTTCCGCGCCTTATTGCAAGTTTTTTGAGGCTGTCGCGGTGGCAAAGGCAGCGGGGCGTCGCGTCCATTTCGTGCCACAGTCCCGCTACTACAACCAGATGCATCTTGCACAGGTTTTGGGGCTTGCTCCCGAGCTTGTTTCCAGCCGTAAACTCGACGGCGATTCGGCGGCATCCAAGGCTCTCGTAAGGGCAATCGTTTCAATGCGCCTTGTTAAGCAAGACTGTGAAATAGAGGCGATTGACGATGCCTGCGACCTCGGAATCGAGATGCACACGATTGCACGCGAGGGATGCCGTCCCGGTGTGCTTGAACAGGAGATTGTCGGGCGGATGGAGGGCATCACCCTATCGAAGGGCTGGGGCGTGTCGTTCACCACAATTCTCTCTCAGAATGGTGAGACTCTGCACAACCACACCCATCACCAGATAATCACTCCGGGACGTCTCCTTGTGGTGGATGCCGGTGCCGAGAGCAACATCCACTATGCCTCCGATTTTACGCGCACCTACCCTTGCGGCGGAAAGTTCACCGCGCAGCAGAAAGAAATCTACGACCTCGTCCACAGTTGCAATGAGTTTGCCTTCTCAATGGTCCGTCCCGGCATCACCTACCGCGAGGTTCACATCGCGACTGTTACCAAGATGCTCGAAGGACTGAAGGCTGCTGGACTTGTCTCCGGTGACCCGGCAGAGCTTGCCGCTGACGGCATCGGAGGCCTCTTTATGCCTCACGGTCTGGGGCACAACATGGGTCTTGATGTTCACGATATGGAGGACTACGGCGAGGACTATGTTGGCTATGACGATGACCAGAAGCGTGAGGGCGGGGTGGGACTTGCGAATCTCCGCATGGCACGCCGGCTCGTTTCGGGAAATGTGATTACGGATGAGCCGGGAATATATTTCATCCCTGCGCTCATTGCCCAGTTTAAGCGCGATGCCCTCGACAAGGGGCGCGTGAACTATGCCCGGCTTGAGAAGGAGTACAGCCATTTCGGCGGCATCCGTCTCGAAGACGATGTTCTTGTCACTCCGGAGGGCGCTCGCAGGCTCGGGCATAGTCGGCTTCCGATAGCATCTTCGGATATTGAGCGTCTGATGGCGGAGAGGGGCGCATAAAAGGCGATCTGCGGCGTTGGATGTCTTGTCAAAATCCTCACAACCATCAGGTTGCTGCGGTATTTGACTTCGCCATCCGCCTTGCATCTCATCCTTTTATGCATCCCCTCAGGTTCAGATGTTTTTTTAAAAGAGAATGGAAACGTTTATTATAATTGCAGCAATACTGCTCGGCATCCTCGGGATGGTGGGTAGTGTCGCTCCTGCATTGCCGGGGCCTCCTTTGAGCTGGCTCGGACTGCTTGTCCTTTACTTTTGGGGCAGCGGGACGAATGCAGCCGGAGACAGGATGTCATTGACAGTGTTGGGGATATGGTTCGGGGTGACGGCCGCGGTGACCTTCCTTGACTACCTCATGCCCGGAATGCTGACCAAGGTCACGGGCGGCAGCCGCTACGCCTCAAAGGGTGCGACAATTGGGATGATAGCCGGCATAATCCTGACCCCGGTCGGCATGATTCTCGGCTCCATTCTCGGAGCTTTCATCGCTGAACTCACCTACGGCAACAAGACCGCGCCCGAAGCCTTGAAATCATCCCTCGGAGCATTCGTCGGCTTCATGCTCGGCACCGGACTCAAACTTATAGTCTCTGGGGCAATGCTATGGGTAATAATAGTTTACGCTTTCTGACAGCTCTTGTGTCTCTGCCCGGTTTCCTTTATTTGGGGAAAGATTTTCAAAAAGTTTCCTGAATTTGGGGAAATTATGCCGGCTATTTTATGTGCACCGTCTCTTTCGGGATAAAGTAGTACTTCTCAATCTCGTACGCCACCTCGGCATCCGGAGCCGTGATGACGTCCGCCCGCTTCAGCGCCCTTTTGTGTCTGCGGTTCATAATGTGCCGTTTCAGCCAACTGTAACCGTATCTCTCATATAAAAACGCAAGCGAATCGACCTCCACGACCCTCCTGCCCTCGTTGTCCTTGTATTTTTTCATTGTGTCAACTTTGCTTTGATATATGCCCCAAAAACTCGCCACTTTTCAGGAGGCCATTTCCAAAATCTCGCTGCTTCATATCAGTTCATTTGCCCGAGAATCCAGCGGCTGAAGAACGGGTCTTCGAGTTCGGGGCGGTCAGTGCGGATTACATAGCCGCGCTTCATTAGCCTCTGGGCCGAGCTGTTGAAGGTGCTGGCGGGCATCAGACGGCGGCTTTCTTCTGTTTTGCCCAGGCAGATTGCCTGCAGAAGTTTCTTGTCCGTCAGGTTGAAGTTCAACCAAAGACGCTCGTAATCATAGTCGTGGGTGGTCACGATTCGTTCGATGGCCTTCTCTACAATATCCTGATTGACAGATTCATAGGCGGCAATCTCCCAGACTTGTGACGCGAGTTGCTGCGTGTAGTATGGATGGCATAGTGTGAATGACAGGATGGCTTCTGTAGCTTTGGCGGCATTGTCGTACATTACCGGCGTAAGCCTGTCACTGACATATTCGAAAAAATCATCGTACGGAATCTTTTTCAGATACATAAGTTTGCCGAAATGATAGAACGGAGACTTCTTCCTCTCAAATATGTCCGTCATCATCGATTCCTGGCTTCCGAGGAATATGTAGTTGACATTTTCCTGCACCTGCATCATTGCACGCAGTTTCTTGTCAATTCCCCTGTCGAGTTCCAGAATCTCCTGAAATTCATCGAGAACGATGATAATCCTGTCCTTTTCTGCCCCTAATTTGTTGATGAGTTCCATCACGTCCTCAAGTACAGCCGTCCCATCTGTCGCAATCGGGAACGACAGGTCTATCGCATCGGTAAGAGGATTCGTCGAGATTGTCGGTATGAACCTGAAATGTGTCATCCAATGTTTAAGCCGTTCGATGGGGAAAAGCTTGAACACGCCCTTCAAGAGCATAGACGCGAGTTCCTCTATCCCGGTAATTTGTTGCAGATTGATGAATACGGCCGGCCGGTCAAGTCCGTTTACAGCCTTCTTGACGAGACTTGACTTCCCGAATCGCCTTGGGCTAATGAGCACCAGATGGTTCGGTCCCAGCATCGTTCGCCTTATTTCTTCCAGTTCCACTGTCCGGTCCGTGAAGTACTCATTCCCTACAATTGTTCCGAATTTGAATGGATTATTCATGCTTTAAATCCTGATATGTTGCTTATCTTAAATCAGTTACGCTATGGCGAAATTTTTCGTATTGAAATTTTTCGTATAATATTTGCGAAAATTTTCGTAAAGATAGTTTTTTATTTGATAATCAACAAGAAATCACACAAAACCATACGGACTATATCTCATCGATTCTGTCACATAATGTGCGCAATCCAAAAATCTCGTTACTTTTTAGGAAAATAGCTCGTGGAAGCACTCTAATTTAAAAGGCTTTCAGATTAAAAGCTTTTGAATAAGGGATGAGGGCATGAGATGCATGGCAGTCTTTCCAAGCGTCTTCATTGTGGCTTATTGTAGAGATGGTGCGGGCGGATGTGTCCTTGAACTTATCGCAGACTTTATCGAGTATGATTCTTTCCTCGATACTGAATGCTTCCAGATTAGGTTTTTCCATTCCTGTCAAAATACAGCCTTCGTATTCCCCTTCCGCTTTTGGTACCTGTTGCACGGCATCAAATTCGCTAAAAACACGTTCCCATTTTTCAGGCACTGGACCGAATCCTATGGCTCTGTACGTGAGTCCGGTCAGTGCTATGCCATGTTCCCGATATGATAGAAAGTCAATATAAAACAGAATCTTGTTCATTTTCGTGTACCAGACATCTCCACATCTGTCAAGGACATAAAGAAGTATATTCTTCAGCCGTTCAAGAGATTCCGGGGCGTATCCGTTTGTGGCGCCTCTTTTATGAATGAAGATTCGTGACTCTTTATATTTCCTTATAATGGTGGAATCTTCAGCTTTTGCGGCATCTTCCACTTTCTTCTTGATGTTTTTTCTCTCCGATTCGGAAATACAGTTTCCCGCATTCTCTATGAGGTCGAGCATAACCATAGGGTTCATTGCACTGCGTATCATCCTACCGTTTGAAACACTGGGCACCTCACCCTGCTCGTAGAGTCTCCATTGATTTGGACCGAATCCCAAAATCGCGGACATTGAGGCACATGACAGTCCATACCGTTTTCTTAAGCCGACAATTTCATCGACGTATGGAATCCCGTATTTTTCCCTATATCTGTTGTAAACCTGTGCAATGCTCGCCCCGTCCTGTTCAGACGTCGTGAATTCTTCTCCAGTGTCATTGCATACCCAAAACTGCGCCACGTACTCGAACTTTTCTTTTCTATACGTCACTTCGCGGACTTCATTTTTCAGCGTGCACTGTCCTCCGGTAAATGGACTTGTCATTTTGTTCCCTCCTTAAATGGGTGATGCATAGGATGTTCCGCTATATGAAATGATATACATATAGTCTGTCGTCCATTCATTCCCATAGTTATCTTTATGTATATTTCCCTGTCTTTCACATCTTTCCCGAACACCCACATATCAGTTCCGTGATGCAGGGTGTCGATGATCGGTCCCTCACTATAGTCTTCCACTTCAATAGTCCGTATAATCTGCAATCGTTCGATTTCTGTGATATTCAGGTCAATCAAAGTCTGAATATTTTTGCCCCTGTCATTCCTGAAAAGGATTCCCCAAATCTCCATTCTCACCCGGAACTGTTCCAGAAATTTCTCTACATCCTCTTGTGTTGTCATTGTCTAAATCATCTACAAAGTTATAAAAATAATCTTATTGTGGGAATAAATTAACGATAAAGTTTATTTTCTTTTTGTTTGTTCAATTCTTGTTTTTCAAAATCTTAAGAATGCGAATATAGCACTAATAGTCGGAGGCGCAACCTTTATGTGGCTGTGTCTATGCTGTTTTGATTGAAATCTTGCATAGATTTTTCTCTTTTTATATATTTTTATCGATTTTTATATGCCGGCGGGGCCTGCTCTGGCGGATAATTCCGAACTTTGCGCTTCAATACCTTTTGAGTGCCGGCCCGTTTTCCGAAAATAATTTCTAACTTTGTGGTGCTGAGCGATCGGCACATACAGTTTCAAGGAGACCCGGATGAGGTCTTTTAAATTCCTTGGGTTGCTGTCAGAACAGCTTATCCGGGGTAATTGACAGGAACAGTTCTAGTGGGAGGGCATCGCTGCCGACAACCATTGATGCCTGAGGATGAAAATTCTTTTCAAAGACTCCTAAACCTCGGTTTCCTTTTCGACGTCCGCTTTTGTCTCCGTGTTTTTTTAGGATGAAATCTACCTCGTCATCATGGGTAAGCATCCGACAGACGTGTCAATAGTGATTAAGAATGTATGGCGAAAATCGGCAGTTTCCCCAAAAATAGGAAACATTTTTAAAAAGTTTCCTGTTTTTGGGGAAACATTATTATATTTGCAGCAATAAACAGATAGGGAAATGGACAAGAATGTTTTAAAGTCGCTCATTGCGTTGCGTCAGTCGGAGATTCCGTTTGATGTATTTCCTCGGGATTCTGAATTGCCGCTGGATAGGGGAAAGATAATAACTGTGCCGGGAGTCAGACGGTGCGGAAAATCATCTATGATGATGTTGGCAATCAATGCGCTGGTGGAAAAGCAGGGTTTTGACAAGAGACGTATCCTTTGGATTGGGTTTGACGATGAACGCCTGCGGGTGATGACTTCTGATCAACTTAATCTGATTGTGGATGCCTATATGGAAATGTTTCCGGACATTCCGATTAAAGATGCTTATTTGTTTTTTGATGAGATACAACTTGTTCCCGGCTGGGAATATTTCGTGATGCGGCTTTACAAGAATTATTGCCGGAACATCTACATAAGTGGCAGTAACGCCACTATGTTGTCTTCAGAACTTAAGTCCGTGCTCCGGGGCTGGCCTCTTGAGTATGAGGCGTGGCCTCTTTCCTTTCGCGAATATTGCAGGTTTAAGGGCGTGGATGTGGGAAGTTATCTTGAACAGGACACTGCGATGGTGCGAAATTCCTTCCAGGATTACAACCGCTATGGCGCTTTTCCCGAAGTTGTGTTGACAAAAAATCGTTCGGAGCAGACAAAACTTTTACAGGGCTATTTTGACACGATGCTCCTCAACGACTTGGCGGAACACTACCACATATCGAATATTCCGGTGCTCCGATATTTTTTGAAACGGATAATGTCCAACCTTTCGAAGCCTACTTCCATACTTGCGATATACAATGACATAAAGTCTCAGGGGCTGAAAATATCAAAGGACGACCTGTATCAGTGGGCGGATTATGCCTGCTCGATTTTTATGTTTGTACGTGTCCCGAAATACGAGCGATCGTTGGCCAAGGAGCAGAGGTCTCAATGCAAATATTATTGTATAGACAACGGGTTGCGAAACTCGGTGCTTCTGCCTCAGAGTGGGGATGATGGTAAGTTATTGGAGAACACTGTCTTGTTGCATCTGAGAAGAACGATGCAACCATTCGAAAAAGTTTCGTATTATCTCGGAAAAACGGAATGCGACTTTGTTTTGCAAATGGAAGATGCGGTTTCTGAGTTGTTCCAAGTCTGCTGGAGCATATCTTCTCCGGAAACAAGAAATCGTGAAATAGCCGGTCTTTTGGAAGCCTCTGAGGTGACAGGCTGTGATAATCTGACAATCGTTACGAACGATGAGGAATCAGAAATACTTGATGGCGGAAAAATAATTAGAGTCGTTCCTGCTTGGAAACTGCTTCTTAAATAAAACACTCTTTCGCGAAATGTTCAATGTCTGGCTTCCAAATGTTCAGTAAAGCATAAAAGTAGGGAGAAAATAGTCAGATTGTTGGGAGAAAACCCGAAAATGACCACAAATACACTCGCTGAAGCCATCGGAATAAGCCCAAAGGCTGTAGAGAGGCATTTGGCCAGTCTTAAAAAAGAAGGGCTCATAATCAGGGTTGGTCCTGACAAGGGCGGGCACTGGGAAGTGGTGGGGTAGTTGTTCGTTGCGATAAACAGATTTTAGAACGAGAACTTGTACCCGACGCAGAGTGGAAACTCGTGCTTCGTCTTCCAGTAGAGGCTCTTGAGAACCGTGCCTTCCTTGTTCGTGTCAATTTCGAGGCTGTGAACCCAATTGTACATCAGAGTGAACTCGATGCAGTGTGCTCTGGTGATGTTCCAGTCAAAGCCGGCGGCAGTGCGCACGCGGTTGAGGTAGGCGTGGTTGTAGCCGAGGAACTTGTAGTCCGTGTAGGCAGCCGAGGTCTCGCTCCAGGTTGCAGAACATTTCGGGGCGTTGAAGATGTTGCGCAGTTCGACATAGACGAAAGGCTCTATGTGTCTGAATCCCTGATATTTCACAGTGAAACGTGATTTCAACTGGAGCGCGTTAGGAACATCTTGAAACTCGTTGAGGTCGTAGGCGTTGTGGGTGAGCTGAAGTTTCTCGCGGAGGGAGAACTTCCAGTTTCCGGTGTCGTATTGTCCGGTCAGGTTGAGGGAGAAGCGGTGGCGTGGTTTGAAGGCATTCGTCGAATTGAAGTGGCCTATGAAGATGTATTCTCCACCGATTTTGAAATAGTTGCATACCTTGTATTCAATTCCGACAGAGGCCTGATGCCTTTCGATTCCCGAGAGCGAATTTTTCGTTCTGAGTTCATAACCTCCACTCAGATGCAGTCCCTTTCGGATTTTCCAATCAACTTCTGCAGATGTTCTCACACTGACTCCCGCACTTTGGGCGGAAGCGTCAACTTTTGTCAGCCATGCCGCCGACAACGCAATTACGACAGCTGCTGTCGCCTTAAAGATTTTTTCCGTCGTTTTCATTCTTTTATTTGTGGTGTTGTTCCTCCTGACCGCTTAACGCGAACCGCAGGCAATGTATAAGACGATTACGATAATAAAATGTTATGCGCCCAAGGCGACATTTTTCTCTAATTAAACAATTTATTTAGAACTCCTGATTTTCAACGAATTGCTTGTTTCGTACAATTTCGTCCATAGTGGATGTCGATTTTCCCTCGTCTTCGTAATAGATTTTGATATATGCCGAATCCTTCAAAAAGTCGATATTTCCGATTTCAACGTCAGTCGGTCGTACGCCGCAACGTTTTTCGATGTCAGCGATGAGTTCGTCACGACGGGATGGGACGATGAGGTCGATGCGGTCGTAGAGGATGATTTTTGACGAGTTGCGCTTCAGTTTGCTGCTGCTCTCGAGAACCCATATCAGTATGATTGACAAGAGATTGGCGGAAACTGCGATTGCGAGGTCACCCCATCCGAGAGCATAATGTGCGGAAACTTCACCGACATTCTCCACTTTGAACAGGGGTGTGAGTCCGTTGACGGCGGAAAGGGCGATGATGATGAAAAGATAGGTCATCTCCCTGATTGGAACAGTCTCCGTGCGGTAGCGGATGACGCCGAAAATCGCAAACAGACCGAGCGTCAGGCCCACTCCCACATCGACCCTGCCCATTGCGTAGAGCAACAGCAGCATTGCCGAAGAAAATGTCAGGAAAGTGAAGACATAGTCTTTGCGTCGACTCTTCGGGTAGTAGAAAAAATGCACGAGAATCCCGCAGACAAGAAGGTTGAGGAAAAACCTGATAGCCAGTTCTCCAAGGCTCTGAGCCGTGCTCATCGTAGGGTCCAAAATGCTCTGGATGTCAAGAAGGTCGCCGTCTTCCAAGGTTGCGGCGCTTGTTTGAAGCAGATGTATCATATTTTTTTACTTTCTTTTCGGACTTATTATCGTGTTAATAGGCTTATTATCGTGTTAATGGACTTGTTGTCGTATTTTGGGGCTCTTTTTTACAAAACTGTCTTTGCCGGAGTTACAGTTCTGTTGATTTTCTCAATCAGTCTCAACTTTGTCTTGAAGCGTCCCGGGTGGACAGAAGGGGCAGTGGAGACTATTCCGATGCAGTATTTGCTCACCCGGACCGGCTTCACTCTGTGACGCAGAAGTATGTCCTGCATTTCGCTGTGCAGCCGCCCGTCCTGTTTGAGTTCAATGATTACCGCCTTTCCAAGTCCACCGCTTGTTCCCGTTCGCAGGTTTCTGAACCTGACATCGCAATCAATCGTCAGCCTCTCGCTCAATCCTTTGTTTACCAGCGTGATGCGACTGAAAGATGTCTCAAGCGACGGCCCGATGTCTTCAGCCCTATAATCTGAATGTCCCTTCAGCCATAGTCCTAACTTCCCGTTGCTGCGAAAATCCTCAAAACAATCCGATGGGGCTTCTGTCCTTTTCTTTTTAGTCCGTCCGTGATTGTTTTTTCGCTTCACTTCCAGAAAACACTGTCCGGAATCTTTGTAAATCCTTGTCCGAACTTTCTGTCTCACGGTTTTCCCGCGCCTGTGTTCGGTGAACATCCGAAGTCCGGGTGTGTCGAAATAGACGCTGTCGTAGCCGTGAAGCCTCTCTCCGCAGTTTTCAAAGACCCTGTAACCTTGTGCGGCCGCGTCCTTGAGAATTTCTGTAAGCGTTTTTCTGTCAGTGAGATACTTTTTGTCGATGCGGTTCATCAGTTTAATCCCATCCATCTCCGCCAGACTAATCGGAGCAAAGGATGCGAGAGCCCCGGAGTTGACACAATCCGCCTCAGCCTTGCGTTTGAAAGGCTGGGCTTCCTGTTCATTTTTCCTCTCCGGCGATATATTCATAAACTTTATATCTCTTCAATTTCCCTTTGGCGTTGTAAATATACTCAATTTTCCGTCGTCCGAATTCGTCATATTCGTATTTTCGAATGTTGTCAAGTTTGTTTGCACTGTTATAGACGAGTTCGCGGGCCACCTTTCCATTAGGGCCGTGCTCATATTTCTTTCTCCACTTCTGCCCTCTCGAAT
>OLGV01000164.1_pt1 | contig 29127 bp, 27 predicted proteins | sample 1605761 | NCBI WGS metagenome assembly OLGV01 (sample SAMN03283245) | human gut metagenome | biome: human-associated habitat; material: feces | host: Homo sapiens | place: Peru | collected 2012
ATCACGTCCCTACCGGGTTTGGTTTTTCGCCGAAGGCGAGCGGTTTTTATCCTTTTGGCGATGCCACCGCCCTCGCTTGGGAGGGCGGCGTTAGGGGTGTGGGGTGGCTGATTCAAGCCTCTGCTTGAAACTAGACATGCCACAGCACTAACGACAGGTGCGAAGCACTGGCATCGCCAAAAGGCTGTTTTTTATGTTTTTGTTTCTTCCCCCCCAGTATTTATCCACGGAACCAAAAAACACCTAACACCCAAAAAGCAAAAAAAAGGGAGAGAGGCAACAGTGTGCCACTCTCCCATATTGAAGCGTTTTCTTTAAAACCAGAATCAGTCATTAGGGTTTAAATCAGAACAAATAGGCGGCTGTAAGCGTCCAGCAACGGTCTTTTGCACCCGATTCCACACCGCTGATGCCGAGCACGTTGGTGATGCTCTTGTTGATGCCCATGCAGTAGGCTGCCGAAAGTTGAACGTGCTTCACGAGTTCCACGCCCAAGCCCACATTCCAACTCACTGTGGTGCTCTTGTATTCGCTACCAGCCTCCGACTTCTTGTTGCCCACATTGAAGGCAAATTCTGGACCAGTGAATGCGAATGGGGTGATGATATTGCTCACCACTGGCAACGAAAGTTTGTACTTCAGGTTCACAGGCACAGCGATATAGTCGCGCACACCCACTTCTGTGTCCTCAATCGCGCCACTGCGGCGAGTGTAGAGGGCAGAAGCATCTACTGCTATACCTAATGGGAGGTTCACTTCCATCATCACACCACCAGTGAATCCGGTGCGATTGTCGGTGTCGAAGTTTGCAGATGGATTTTCGATGTGGAGGGTGTTCACGCCCACACCAGCCTTCACGCCAAAACGCACTTGCGCACTTGCGCCAATCGCCATCATGGCAATCGCTAAAATCAAAAGAGTCTTTTTCATCATTGTAAAATTTCTAATTAATTTCTATTCTTTCTGCAAAGATAGTGCAAATCGAATGCATCCTATCTTTTGCAAAAATAAATAATTTTTCCGAAACTCACCACATTTATCCACATTTCGCAACTATTCACCGACAAAAACACTAACTTTGTAGGAGAAATCCATTAATGATATGAATACAGAACAACTCCCACATACAATAAAGGGTCCAAGAATCGAGTATATCGACTTGGCGAAAGGTATCTGTATTCTTCTTGTTGTGTTGTTCCACCTGAAGGAGATGTATAAAGTGCATTCCTGCCTGGATGTGTATTTATACTCAATCCTAATACCCCTATACTTCTTCCTTTCGGGCTATGTTTTCAAAACCTATGGAGGATGGAAAGAATTTATCCTAAAAAAAATCAAGAGATTAATCATACCCTTTGCATTCTTCTATATCACCACTTCTGTTCTCATACCAATAACTGCTCACCATTTTTTTGGCATTAATTTCAGATCTGGTCAGGATTGGCGACTAATATACGCATTTCTCACCTATGGTTCCTTTCCCAATATCCCTTTGTGGTTTTTATGGGGACTGTTTATACTGAATATCATATTCTTTGCACTGCACCGAACTTTCAGAAACGACATCATATTAGGGGGCATGTGCATTTTGCTATGTTTCATTTTGGACTACACTTTTAAGTTGCCAGCCTCACTCAACAAAACGTTTCAAGGTTTGCCTTTCTTCTATTTTGGCTATGTGGTGCACAACCACAACATTATGAGCCATATCAAAGGCAGATATGCGTTCCCGATAGCCGCCGCAATGTTTGTTAGCATTGGCATGATTGGCGAAAGCATGTTCGACATTCCGCTGAAAATGCTGATGTCAGCATTTGGGGTAATGTCGCTCCTGATTATCTGCCGAAAATTCAAGCATGTGCCCTACGTGTCGTATGTAGGCAGATATTCCATTATGGTATTGGTCACCCACGAACCAATGATTAGATTATTAAACGTGTTCCATGTCCATAACATCTACATTTGTTTTCTTATTATTGCTATATCATATTTTGCAATTATCCCATTTATGCGAAAATTCATGCCTCACGTAACAGCGCAGAAATAATTTTTAATCAGAAAAAAATATGAATATGGAGAATAAACGAATTTTCACGAAGCAATATATCGCCGTTTTGATTTTCACCATTGGCGCTGTGGTGGCGTTTTTTGTGACGAAGCCAGAGAAAAAAGCATTTTTCAAGGCGCAAGGTGATGTGTGGACCACGGAATACCACATCACCTACGAGGCTACTGCCGACTTGTCGGACTCTATTGGCGCAGTGCTCGATGCAATCGACCGCAGCGCAAACGTGTTTAACAAGCAGTCGCTGGTGTCGCGCCTCAACGCCAACTCCACCAACCGTGCCGACAGCATTTTCATTCGTATGTTCCGCTGCGCGGTGGACATCAACAAGCAATCGGCTGGCGCTTACGACCCTACCGTGATGCCGCTGGTGAACGCTTGGGGATTCGGCTATAAAAATGGCAAACTGCCCACGCAAACCGAAATCGACAGCCTGCTCACGTTTGTGGGCATCGCAAAAGTGCATCTCGAAGATGAGCGTGTGGTGAAGAGCGACCAGCGGATTCAGTTCGACTTCAGCAGCATTGCCAAGGGACTTGCATGCGACGAGGTGGCACGAATGTTGGCACGCAACGGCGTGACGAACTGTATGGTGGAAATTGGAGGCGAAGTGGTGGCGAAAGGCGTGAACGAGAAAGGCACGCCATGGCACATCTCGATTGACATGCCAGTGGAGAACAACCAAGCCACCGTTCACGAATCTGCTCTTGTGATTGCCCTCAACGGCAAGGCGGTGGCAACAAGCGGCAACTACCGCAAATTCAAGGAGGTGAACGGCAAAAAGGTGTCGCACATCGTGAACCCTCTGACCGGCAAAAGCGAGGAATCCACCCTGCTTAGCGCCACCGTTGTAGCCCCCGACTGCATGACTGCCGACGCTTGGGCAACTGCCTGTATGGCAATGGGCACAGAGCGCACCCAAGCCCTTTTCGAGAAGCGCACCGACCTGGGCGTGATGACCATCAGCACTGACCCCGAAGGCAACTTCATCGTGTGGAGCAACGCCCCCTTCGCCAGCCTCCTCCCCAAATAATTTCCCCCACCACCCCACCTAAAGGAATAACTTTCCCTCATCCCCCTCAAAAAACAACATAATCAAGAAAAAAAACAAAAAAAACTGCAAAAATAAGCAACAAAAATCAGTTCCAACATTCGCACACTCAACACATTACAACAAGCACCATCAAAAGAACCGTCCCTTTGATGGTGTTTTTGATAGTAATGCTTTTGCCACTCCCCCATCACTGAAAATTACATTTATAGGAATTTTTCATTTACATTTATGGGAATTTTATTATTATATTTATGGGAATTTTATTCTTACATTTATGGGAATTTTATTTTGATTTTTATAGGAATTTTGTAACTTTGCAGTATAAATACTACTAAACCACGATATTATGTACTACAAGAGGCTTATTGAAAAGGACATAGAACTAAAGTTGAGAACTTCGGGTGCAGTGGTGGTGGCTGGCCCAAAATTCTGCGGTAAGACCACCACTTGTATGCTATATCAAAAAAGTTTTGTGAAATTAAACACAAAACAAACAATTACAATGGCACGCATGAATCCCAAGTGGGCACTTGAAGGAGAAAAGCCAAGGCTAATAGATGAATGGCAAAAAGCTCCCGACCTTTGGAATCAGATTAAAGACGATTTGGATTTTGACTACCAATTCGGCAAATTCATTCTTACAGGAAGTTCAACCCCTGCCGACAAAACAGAAGTGCACCATAGTGGGGCTGGCAGGATTGCTCCTGTGAAAATGCGCCCTATGAGCTTATGGGAATCGCAAGAATCAAAGGGTACTGTTTCGTTAATAGAGTTATTTGACGAGAAAAGCGAATACCCATGGGACTTAAATTCGGAAATATCGCTTGAGGATATTGCATTTTTGATTTGCAGAGGCGGATGGCCAATTTCCGTTCGTGCACCGAAAGACATAGCAGTGGAAATAACCAAAAACTATTATAACGGTTTATTTGTGTTTGAAGACTGCGAAAATGAGCGCTTCAGAAACAAGAAGCCTGAGGTTTTGAAGATGATATTAAAAAGCTATGCCCGCCACATCTCCACAGAAGCTGCAATATCTACCATCATTGCCGATGTGCGACAAAGCAATGAGCGAACTATGGATCCCAAAACTTTTGATGACTATATGGAAGCATTAAAAGATTTATATGTAATTGAAGATTTGCCAGCATGGAATCCAAATATTCGGTCAAAGACAATCATTAGAAGCACCCCGACCCGACATTTCATCGACACATCAATAGCATGTCGCGCTTTGGGCGTGAGCCCTAACGACCTCATGAATGATTTGGAAAGCTTTGGATTATTTTTTGAGGACTTCGCTGTAAGAGATTTGTCAATCTATGCCAATGCCATTGGTGGCACTGTCACCCACTATCGCGACAACACTGGTTTGGAATGTGATGCCGTTGTGCATCTTGAAGATGGCAGATGGGGAGCCATTGAAATCAAACTTGGTGGCGACGAACTAATTGAGCATGGTGCGCAGTCACTTAAAAATTTGCGTGACAAAATCACAAGTATCAGCGAAGAACGGGCCCCTTCGTTTCTTATGGTGCTAACAGCTGTTGGTGGCGCCTACCGCAGAGAAGATGGCGTGTACGTAGCCCCCATCAATCTGCTCAAACCATAATTTTAGCAGAGGCGAAGGAATCGTCTTAACTTCTTTAACTTCTTAACTCCTTAACTTCTTTAATTAACTCCTTAACTTCTAAAATTAATTTCACTGGGGATAAATAAAAAGTCCGCATCTTTGGGGAGGCTTGGGAGTGCCTCCGGAGATGCGGACTTTGTTCGTTTTCATTCATTGAAGCTACTATCGCCGTGGTGGGTGATGGAGGTAACGCCTCCTTGGTCACCGCTTTCTACGGGGCATCAGTCTTCGTTTTTAGTGTTGCGCGAGCGTTGCTCTTTTTTGCTGTGTGAGCTGCTCGTGTCTTTTTCTTCTTTCAGGTCGATTTCGTTGTGGTCTTTGTCGATTACCTTATATTGCAGGTAAGCAAGACTCTGGTCGGCCATTAACTTAAACTTGCGTCCAAATTCACGACGCCATTTAAAGTATTCGCTGATAACGCCTTTCTTCAAATAGGCTTCAACAAATGGGTGGACATACATAATAAAGTTTTTCACTCCGAGTGAGTTGACAAGGTAATCAATCTTGTCTTTCAGCATATCGGTAAAAAGCAGCGAAGGCAGAACCTCACCCTTACCTCCACATGAAGGGCAGGTTTCGGCGGTTACGATGTCGAGAGCCGGGCGCACGCGCTGACGGGTGATTTGCATCAATCCGAATTTACTCAGCGGCAATATGTTGTGCCGTGCGCGGTCTTTTTGCATCACTTCACGCATGTGGTCGTAGAGGGCTTGGCGGTGCTCGCTCTTAGCCATGTCGATGAAATCGACCACCACGATGCCGCCCATGTCGCGCAGACGCAGTTGTCGCGCTATCTCGTCGGCTGCGAGCAGGTTCACGTCGAGTGCGTTGCTTTCCTGGTCGCTGGAGGCCTTTGAGCGGTTACCGGAGTTCACATCTATCACATGCAGTGCTTCGGTGCTTTCTATTATTATGTATGCTCCCGACTTGAACGATACCGTTTTTCCGAACGACGACTTGATTTGCCTTGTGATATTGAACTTATCGAAGATAGGCACATCGTCGGAATAGATTTTCACGATGTCGGCACGGTCGGGGGCTATTAGGCTCACATAGTTGTGGAGCTGGTCGTAGATTTCCGCATTATTCACATATATGCTTTCGAATTCGGGGCTGAATATGTCGCGAATCACACTCACTGCCCTGCTCTCTTCTTCATACACGAGAGCTGGCGGGGTGGTGTATTGCAGTTTTGCGACACTGTCTTCCCAGCACTTGACCAGCACTTTCATTTCAGCGTTGAGTTCGGCTGCTCGCTTGTTTTCTGCCGAGGTGCGAATGATTACCCCGAAGTTGTGGGGCTTGATGCTCTCCACGAGCTTGCGCAGACGCATTTTTTCGGCGGAGTTCTTGATTTTTTGCGACACCGAAATCTTGTTGTTGAAAGGGATGAGCACCATAAAGCGCCCTGTGAAAGTGATTTCGGTGGTAAGTCGTGGTCCTTTGGTGGAAATGGGTTCCTTCACAATCTGCACGAGCAACTGTTGCCCCTGCTGAAGCACGTCGGACACGGAGCCATGCTTGTCGATGTCGGGCTTCAATTTGAATTTTGATAACGAAGGACGCTTTTCCGGATTTTCGAGAACCGATTTGATGAACTCTGAATACGATCCAAACTGCGAACCTAAATCAAGGTAATGAAGGAATGCGTCCTTTTTGTGCCCCACATTCACGAATGCGGCATTAAGGCCTGGCATCAATTTCTTCACCTTGGCAAAGTAGAGGTTACCGACGGCATAGGATACGTCTCTCGACTCCTTTTGCAGCGACATCAAGCGCCCGTCTTCGAGGAGCGCCGTGGATATGTCGGTCGGCTGTACGTCAACTATTAATTCACTTCTCATTGGTTTGAAAGGGAATTTTAGCCATCTAATAATACGACAAAGAACAAACTCTCCTTACCTAATGCTGGCGCTCGTTACCGAGACCTTTGCCAAAGGGAGTTTGTTCTCAGTATGTGTGACTTAAACAGAAAGATTATTTCTTATTTTTATGTCTGTTCTTTCTAAGTCTTTTCTTGCGCTTGTGCGTAGCCATCTTGTGGCCTTTTCTCTTTTTTCCGCTTGGCATTGTTACTTAGTTTTAAATGATTAAAAAATATATTTTGTCTTTTCTCTGTCGAGGATAATGATTATCACCTATTCGCAAATGCGATGGGCAATTACTTCTTCACCTGTTCCATGAACACCTTAGCTGGCTTGAAGGCAGGAATGTTGTGCTCTGGAATAATCATTGTGGTGTTTTGAGAGATGTTGCGTGCAGTCTTTTGCGAACGAGTCTTTACGATAAAGCTACCGAAACCACGGAGATATACATTTTCGCCGTTTGACAAGCTGTCCTTAACTGTTTCCATAAACTTTTCAACTGTTTCAAGAACAGAAGCCTTATCAATACCTGTTGCTTTTGAGATTTCGCTAACGATGTCTGCTTTTGTCATTGTAGTATTGTATATTTATAGTGAGTTATTAATGTTATCTAACACTCAAAAACGAAGACTTTTTCATTATAGCTGATTTTCAAATATTTACATACGAATATCAACCACTTTGGGGTGGTCTCCGATTTTGCAAGTGCAAATATCGCACTTTTTTTTGAATTAGGCACTAATATTGGGCAATTTTTATCAAGAAAATATGATTTTTCTATTTGTTTATGAATTTTTTAGCACCTTTTCACCCTTTTCACCGCTCCCGATTTTAAACTCAAATCATCAATCGCGCTCGTTCAGTTTTTCGGCGCGTAGGTGTGGAGACGCATTTCCTTGCCGTCGAATGTGGCGTAGGTGTTTTGCGTAATCCAGTCGCCAAGTATGGTGATGGTGCGGCCCTGCTCGTCGAGTGTGGCGTGCTTGGCAAGATGAAGATGCCCCATCACATAGTGCCGCACTTCGGGGTGCTGCTGCGAATATGCCTCGGTGAAGCGGAGCAGATTGGCGTAGCACACTTCTATCTCTTTTTTCACGGCGGTGGGCTTGCGGTGGGTGCGATTGCTCGACGACCAGCCGTGCGCCACCCCGTAGGTGATGCGTGGGTGAAGGTTGGCATACAGCCATTGGCACACGCGATTGTGGAAGCACCAACGCATAAAGCGATACATGGGTGGCTGATACCCCACATCATCGCCATGGCTGAGCAGAAACTGCACACCTTTAATTTCTTTTTGCAGCGCACCTTTATATACGGTGATGCCTATCTCGGTGGTCAGATAGTCGAACAGCCACACATCGTGGTTGCCGGTCATCCAATACACCGGTATGCCGGCATCGGTGAGTCGGGCAATGGCGGCGAAGAAGCGCACATAGCCGCGTGGCACCACATTCTTATACTCGTACCAATAATCCAGAATGTCACCCAATAGATACACTTCCTCTGCGTCGGCAGCGATGCTGTCGAGGAAACTGACCACCGCAAGTTCTTTCTCGCGTGGATTGTCAAAATACTTGGCACCCAAGTGCAAATCGCTGAGGAAATAAATCATTTATTAGATGTTAGAAATTAGAGATTAGAAATTAGAAGTTAGAAAATCCGAGTACTCCGAGTGCTCCGAGTGCTCCACCCCCCCCCAAAAAAACAATCCACCAGCCCCCAAAAAAATCCGTGTAATCTGTGAGATCTGTGTGAGGCAAAGCAAGAGCCACGAGACCTGTGTGAGGTGAGGCGAGGTGGGGATTATAACATTCCTAATTCGAGTTTTGCTTCATCGGTCATCATGCTCTGGTCCCATTCGGGTTCGTAAACCAGTTGCACGTTCACGCTCTTCACACCCTCAATGCTTTCCACCTTTTGGCGAATGTCCTCAAACAGGAAGTCGGCCATTGGGCAGTTGGGGGCGGTGAGCGTCATGTCAATCGACACATTTGCGTCGTCGTCGATATCTATCTTGTAAATCAAACCCAAACTATACACATCAACCGGAATTTCGGGGTCGAATACAGTTTTGAGCATCTTTACTGTTTCCTCTTCTAAATGTAATCGTTGTTCTTCTGTCATAACGGGTGCAAAATTACGATATTTTCGGGAATTACACGAATTTCTCTGCGCTATAAGATTTGCTGAATCTCGTCGAGCGAGGTGACTACGGCATCGGCAGTGCCCTCAATTGGGTCCAAGCCGCGTATATTAAAGTAGATGGTGCGCCATCCTGCATCGTGTGCGCCTTTAATGTCGGCATCGGGGTTGTCGCCAATCATCACCGTGGTGGCGGCTTCGGCTCCGCACTGCTCAAGGGCATAGTCGAAAATGCCACGCTGGGGCTTGGTGATTCCGCAGTCGTCGCTCAGCACATTACGGTGAATCAGGTCGGATAGTCCGCCCGAAATGAGTTTTTGCTGCTGCGTGCCCTGAAAACCATTGCTGAGGGTGTTCACATCGTAACCCTTCGCCACAAGGTATTCAAGCAACTGGCGCGCGCCGGGAATGGTGGTGGGCTGCAAAGCCAGGAATCTCAAATATTCCTCGTCGAGCAAGTGGCACATTTTCTCCACATCGCCCTTGTAGCCACACTCCTTCAGCGTGAATCTGAAGCGCTCGTTGACCAGAAAATCCTTATCGATAAGTCCGTGGTGATACAGGTTCCACAATTCAAGGTTCTTTTTCAAATACACTTCCTTGAATCGCTCGTAGGTGCATACGCTGGAAATATCAAACGCGTCGAATGTGTGGCGCAATGCAAGTTTTGAGTTTTCGGTAAACCACCAAAGCGTGTCGTCGATATCAACAAACACGGTGACTATTCCTTTCATTTTTTCATTCATACCACAAAATTAAACAAAATCCACATTCCACCACAACCTTTGAACTGCTTTTTGAGGTTTCACACTTTTTAACACAGCACAACTACAACCATACTATTTCACTAACTTTCAATAATTTAAAATCAATCCTTATCGCAAACCACAGTAAATTCTGATTATTAAAATTTGCAAATTAAAAATGAGAAAACTATCTTTGCAACCGAAAACCTAAAACAATTTCCCCACCTTAATTTTATGAATACCAAAATAAAGACTTTAAATAGCAATTCTTGACGAGAGGGTTGCTATTTAATTTTTTAATACCACCGATTTTTCCTAACTTTGTGATAACACATTTTCACCATATTTTTTGACAACGAATATGAAACACTACGCTATAATTGTGGCAGGAGGCAGCGGCACACGATTCGGCAGCAGCATTCCTAAGCAGTTTTTACCACTTTGCGGACGGCCTGTGCTGATGCGCACCATTGAGCAGTTCCTCAAATGCGCCGACACGGAGGTGGTGGTGGTATTGCCTGCACAGCAGCGCGCCTACTGGCACGAACTTTGCGAACAACATGGTTTCACGGCTCCACACAGCGTGGTGGCAGGTGGCGACAGCCGATTCCAGTCGGTGAAAAACGCCCTGCTTTCGCTCCAACTTACCGATGCCGACATTGTGGCGGTGCACGATGGTGTGCGCCCGCTGGTATCTACGATGCTGATTCAGAACACCTACGAGACAGCAGAGAAATTCGGGGCGGCAATCCCTGCCACTCCCGTGACCGACTCAGTGCGCAGAATCGAGCCCGACGGCACTTCGGTGGCTCTCGAAAGAGCGTCGCTCCGCGCGGTGCAAACGCCCCAAACCTTCAAGGCGCAGGAATTGCTCAAAGCCTACGATGTGCCATTCGAGCCATTTTTCACCGACGATGCCTCGGTGTATGAGCACGCTGGCGGCAGCGTGAGGCTGGTGGAGGGCGAAAACACCAACATCAAAATCACCCACCCTATCGACATCACCATAGCGGAGCACATCATCAATAGTCATGAATAATCTCACCCACTACGATATTAAATACCTTACGGGAGTTGGGCCAAAAAGAGCCGAAATTCTTGCGAAGGAACTCGACATCAAGAGTTTCCACGACATGCTCTACAATTTTCCGTTCCGATATATCGACCGCAGCACCATTCACCACATCTGCGACCTGAGGGGTGCCGACATTCCCAGTGTGCAGCTGAAAGGGCGATTCGTCACTTTCAACACGCAAGGCGAAGGCGCGCGCCGTAGGCTTATCGGCTTGTTTAGCGACGGCACCGGCACGATGGAATGTGTGTGGTTCAACAGGGTGAAATCCATTCAGCAAACCTATCAAACCGGCGTGGAGTATATCGTGTTCGGAAAACCCACGCTGTTTAATCGCACCTACAGCATCGTTCACCCCGAAGTGGATGCTTATCAGCAAAGCCAAGTACCAAAGGGCATGGTGGGCGTTTACAACCTCACGGAAAAACTCCGCAACCACGGTTTCTCGTCGCGCCTCTTTCAGAAGTTGGAGAAAAACCTGCTTGAGAGCGATGCCGTGAAAAATATTAACGACCCTCTGCCGCAGGGCATTTTGCGCCAAAGGAGGCTGCTTCCCATCTACGAGGCGGTGCACAACCTGCATTTGCCGTCGAGCATCGACATGCTGCAAAAGGCGCAATACAGAATGAAATACGAGGAACTCTTTTTCCTCGAACTCCACATATTAAAGAATATCAAGGGACTGACGAAGAAGTTGCCCGGACACGTTTTCTCGCGTGTAGGCGAATATTTCAACACTTTCTACAGTCACCACCTGCAATTTCCGCTCACTGGCGCGCAAAAGCGTGTGATTCGGGAAATCCGTGCCGACATGGGCAGCGGACGGCAAATGAACCGTCTGCTTCAGGGCGACGTGGGCAGCGGCAAGACTATCGTGGCATTTTTCACCGCACTCATTGCCCTCGACAATGGCTACCAGGCGTGCATCATGGCACCCACCGAAATCCTTGCCACCCAGCACTTCGAGGCTATCAGCGAAATGGCGCAGAAAATTGGCGTGAAGGTGGGATTGCTCACAGGCAGCACTCGCAAACGCCAACGCGAGGAAATACACGCTGGTCTGCTCAACGGTTCGCTCCAGTTGCTCATCGGCACCCATGCCCTGCTTGAAGACACGGTGCAATACAAGCAACTCGGTCTGGCAATCATCGACGAGCAACACCGCTTCGGTGTGGCGCAGCGCGCACGCCTGTGGCGCAAAAACACCACCCCACCCCATGTGCTGGTGATGACCGCTACGCCCATTCCACGCACGCTGTCGATGACGGTGTATGGCGACCTCGATGTGTCGGTGATCGACGAGTTGCCTCCTGGCCGTAAACCTGTGGGCACCTACCTCCGATTCGAGGACCAGCACGAAGCCACCTACCGCTTCATCGGACAGGAACTGGCGAAGGGCCGACAGGCCTACATCGTGTATCCGCTCATTGAGGAAAACGAAAAACTCGACCTTAAAGCCCTTGAGGAGGGTTTTGAAATTGTGAAGGAGAAATTCCCCAGTTACACCGTGAGCATGGTGCACGGCAAGATGCGTCCTGCAGAGAAAGACTATCAGATGCAACTTTTCGCCACCAATCAGGCGCAAATTCTGGTTGCCACCACTGTGATTGAGGTGGGCGTGAATGTGCCTAACGCCAGCGTGATGATTATTGAGAATGCCGAGCAATTCGGACTTTCGCAACTCCACCAACTCCGTGGGCGCGTGGGGCGTGGAGCCGACCAAAGTTACTGCATTCTGATGTCGAAGCACAAACTCACAAAAGAAACTCGCCACCGACTTGAGGTGATGACCAACACCAACGACGGTTTTGTGGTGGCGGAAGAGGATATGAAACTCCGTGGACCGGGCGACATGGAGGGCACGCAGCAGAGCGGCATCGCCTTTAATCTGAAGGTGGCAAACCTTGTGACCGACGGCCCTATCATCGAGCAAGCGCGCGAAGATGCCATCGCCGTGCTCGCCGCCGACCCCAACCTCGCTTCGCCCGAAGGCAAAATGCTCAACACCCACATGCAACTCCTGTTCAGCCACAAAGTGAACTGGGGTCTCATCAGTTGACGCGCCACATTATATAATATCGAGGAGGAAAAGGCATTAATCGTTGCGATTTCACCAAAATGCAAACTGCGATATGCCAACCAATTACGAGGATAAAAATTGCACACATCGCAAAATATGTGCCAATTTTTAGATATTTTAGGAAACATCGTGATTTTTCAACATTTTCAGTCAAAGCACGGTAAATTCCTGAAAATTGGCGATTTAAACAAAATTCAACACATTTTAATACATATTTTTACATATTTTAAGCGCTATATTTTTGTCTTTGCGAGATTATAAGGGTAATTTTGGCGTTGGAAAATCGGACAGAGATGAAAATCATGTCTGCCTTTGGAGTTTTTTATTTCCTGCGTTTTGAATTCCTTCTCTTCAGGAAATGCTTATTTTGTTAATAAGTTCTGCTCCATACTTTTATTAATTTGGTGAACGCCCATTTAGTGAAAGAGGCTTACCTTTCCTGGGGTTCTCCACAAAACTGAAACAGATGAAGTTTAGCAAACTCTCAAAATTATTCCTTCTCACAATTATCACAGCCGGTCTGTCATTTAGTGCCGATGCGCAGAGTTTAAGTTCAGTATCGAGTTATCGCAAAGCACATGCCGATAAACTTGCCCGCCAATCAAAAATCAACGAGCGTATCCACCTCGAAGAAAATCAGAAATATGCCAAAGCGCTTTGGGAAGACATTGAACCAGAGCCCGACATCTACACCGAAGGCTGGGAAAGCGGTTTGGTAAACCCTTATAAGGATGCAAATATCCCAAATAGCAAGCGCATCAATGTTCGCAACTATGTGATGCCTATCAAGCAAAACATGATTACATCGCCTTACGGCTACCGCGCACGCTTCAAACGCGTACACAAGGGCGTTGACCTCCGCGCAGCTATCGGCGACACCGTTTACGCAGCATTCAGTGGCAGAATTCGCCTCACCAAGTATGAGCGCAGCGGTTACGGCTTCTATGTGATTGTGCGTCACGAAAACAGCCTCGAAACCGTATATGGTCACCTTTCACGCTTCCTCGTGAAGCCTAACCAATATGTGAAAGCAGGTCAGCCTATCGCCCTCGCCGGCAACACCGGTCGAAGCACTGGCCCGCACCTCCACTTCGAAACCCGCTTCATGGGCTACGCCATCAATCCAGAGGCAATCTTCGACTTCCGCAACAGGTGCACACACACCGACACCTACCTCTTCACAAAGAGCACCTACCAAGAAGCCCGCAACTACAGCAACAAGTAACCCCCACCCCATCGGGTAAAAAAGATACACAAGCACTGAGCCCCATCGCCCAGTGCTTTTTTTTCACACCCCAAAAAAGTCAACGAGCCAACAGGTCAACGAGTCAACAAGTTGGGCCCGATACGTCTGATAAGTCCGATAGGTCCGAAAACAGAACACCTATTAAATCCATTAAAACCCAATTAACACCTACCTATATAAATAGACAAATTGCGAATCATAACGTAGGGACATGCCTTCGGCATGTTTCGATGCAATCAGCAAGCACTCTGTGGAAATTCACAGGGGATGTAGCATATATTTTGGTAATGATATACAAGTTGTCCCGAAGAAGATGCGATGAAATTCCGTTAGGAATTTGATGTGTGTAGGCAGGTATGCAGAAAAGATGTAATGGAGCGAAGCGAAATGGAATCTTTTCGAAATGCCTGCAATAGATATGTCAGTATTGTGCATTCCAGCGGAATGCGACAACATCAAATTGCCCATTGAATGCGAAATCGCATCCCGCTGGGATGCGTATTTGTTATGCGATATTTGCAGGCATTTCGCTTCGGTTATGCTCCATTTCGCTTCGCTCATTTCGCATAACCTTCGCTGCATACCTGCCTACACACATCAAATCCCTACGGGATTTTTTTCAATCATCACTAAATAATCACAGGAACAACTTGTATATCATTTCCTATATTTTAGCAAGCCTGTATAGGACAACCCACAAATCCCAATCACACGAGAATTTGAAGCCATAGGCATCGGAGATGCCGCATCATGCGAAACACCATGCAAGCGAAAATCGCAAAGCGATTGAGCGCAGCTTGGTGATAGCAATGCACACACAACATGAGCCTCGGAGAGGGTCAGTCATGATTGTGAAGAAAGAAAAACCGATACTTTAAGGAAAGTGACTGTAAAAAAACAAAAAAGCCCAAGCTCCTTTTTTAATTGGAACCTGGACAGCTTTTTAGATTAGAGTTGATTCAACATCTTTTCTGAAGGGTTCAGTGCCACAACCACTCCGTAGGGGTCGATGAGCAATGAAGTAAATCCTTCGTTTTGTTCCCACGCTTTCATCAACTTGGCACCAGCCTCGTTGCGTGCGTAGAATTGTGAGTTTGTGTTCAAACCGTCGAGCTTGCAAATCTCATTCCATAATGGCTGACTTTCGTCGAAATTCAGAGCCACATGCTCAAGGTTTTCATTACTGCTGGCAGCGCGGTCGTGCATCATGTTTGCAATTCGCGAATCGGCATCAGCCGACGACCAGAAGGTCACTACCACATACTTGCCTCTTAACGATTGGAGCTGTAACGAATGTGTTTCGTTGCTCACCTCGAAGTTTGGAGCCTGCTCGCCCACTTCCACACCATAATAGTTTCCACTACCGGCAGAAGCCAAGATGAATAACAGCACAACACCCACAAATCGAATAAGTGTTTTCTTCATAAATCAATATTTTCATTCCACAAAAAGGTCGGTTCTAAAACGTCGCGCTTCGGAACGGCCTTCGCCGAGTTTCGGCATCACCGCCACCGCTGTGGCCAGTGGGTAAAATGCGGCTAAAGATTGCTAACTAATGATGCCGCATATCAGTTTTACCGATGCAAAATTACAAAAAAAGATTTACATGACCAAATCTTTTTCAGAAAACCTTTTTCTAAATACCTGTATATAACCACTTTATGTAATCGGTTGCATAAACCAAAACTTTAATTGATTTTGATTTTAACTTAAAATGTTAAAATCCTATCACAAATATGCCAGAGCAAAGATTTCGGCTGCAGAAACTTTGGGAGCCCGCCACGGAAATTTAACATTTCGCCTTCCCGATTTTTTACCGAAAACAAAACATTCAAATTTTATTATTTGGTTGTGCGAAATTATGCGTAAATTTGTAGGATAATCAAATCAGTATCGCAATTTATGAGTAATGAGAAAGACGAAATAATTCTGATCAGCATTTCCGGCCACGACAAGCCTGGTGTGACTTCCGCCCTCACCGGCATTCTTGGAAAATTCGGCTCCACAATTCTTGATATCGGTCAAAGCGACATTCACCACCGCCTTTCGCTGGGCATTCTTTTCAAGACCACCAGCAACCTCAGCGGCGAAATCATGAAGGAACTGTTTTTCAAAGCCACAGAAATGGGCGTGAGCATCAACTACACCCCTATCGCCATCGACGATTACCAGGAATGGGTGGGCTTGCAAGGCAAAAACCGCTATATCATCACCATTCTCGGCAGGGAAATCACTGCGGAGCAAATTTCAGCCATCAGCGGCATTGTGGCTCAGCAGGGGCTGAACATCGACGACATCAAGCGTCTCACGGGCCGTATTCCCATCACCAACGACGGCAAAACTCCACAACGCTCCTGTATCGAATTTTCGGTGCGTGGCAATCCTATCGACAAGGAGGCGATGCAGACCGAATTCATGCGCATCAGCAATGAGTTGGGCTTCGACGTGTCGCTCCAGGAGGACAATATGTACCGCCGCTGCCGCCGCCTCATCTGCTTCGATATGGACTCTACGCTTATCCAAACCGAGTGCATCGACGAGTTGGCAATCCGTGCCGGTGTGGGCGACAAGGTGAAAGCAATCACCGCAAGCGCAATGCGTGGCGAAATCGATTTTAAGGAAAGTTTCACCCAGCGTGTGGCGCTGCTGAAGGGGCTTGACGTGAGCGTGATGCAGGAAATTGCCGACCAGTTGCCCATCACGGAGGGCGTCGACCGACTGATGCGTGTGCTGAAGCGCACTGGCTACAAAATCGCCATTCTTTCGGGCGGATTCACCTATTTCGGCAATGTGCTGAAAAACAAATACGGCATCGACTATGTGTATGCCAACGAACTTGAAATCGACGACAACGGCAAACTCACCGGCCGCTATTTGGGCGAAATCGTCGACGGGCGCCGCAAGGCTGAACTGTTGAGCCTACTTGCGCAGGTTGAGAACGTGAATATCGCGCAAACTATCGCTGTGGGTGATGGCGCCAACGACCTGCCAATGCTCAAAACGGCTGGTTTGGGCATCGCGTTCCGCGCCAAGCCAAAGGTGAAGGAAACAGCCCAACAGAGCATCTCCACCATCGGCATCGACGGCGTGCTCTACTTCCTCGGCTTCAAAGACTCCTTCATGTCGGAATAACCACATCGCAAGCCAACAAGTCTACAAGTCAACAGGTCAACGAGTCAACAAGTCAACAAGTTTTGGCGTCCGATAAGTCTGATAGGTCTGATAGGTCTGATAAGTCCGATAAAAAAAACACCGATTTAATCCATTAAAATCCATTCACACCAATTATATATATTGTTAGGTGTAAATCGGGTAAAATAGGATTAAATCGGTGTTTTGTTGCCCTACATGGGTGATTGGGGGGAATTAGTCGGGATCGGGGAGGTGTTTGGTGGCTTTTGCGCCGAGGTCTTTGATTTTGTTTGCTCTGCCTATGAGGTTACCTTTGCCTTCCGACAGTTTCTTCAATGCTTCGGCGTGGGCTTTTTGGGCACCGTCGATGGCTTTGCCCACCTGCTCCATGTCGGCGAGGAAGCCCACAAGTTTATCGTACATCTTGCCTGCCTCATCGGCGATGGCGATGGCGTTTTTCGACTGACGGTCGCGCGCCCACAGTTGACTGATGAGTTTCACCACCGAAATCAAATGCGTGGGGCTCACCATCACCACTTGGCGCTTGTAGGCATATTCCCACAGCGACGCATCGCCACTCATGGCGAGCATATAGGCAGGCTCGTTGGGCACAAACATCATCACAAAATCGGCAGAATCCTTGATTGTTTGGTATTTTTTGTTTGCCAACTCATCCACATGCTTGCGCACGCTCGCCAAATGGCGGCGGAGCGCTTCGGCACGCGATGCCTCGTCGGCGGCGTTCACATATTCCACATAGGCGGTGAGCGAAGTTTTCGAATCTATCACCAGTCGCTTATTGTCGGGCATGAAAAACACCACATCGGGGCGCAAACGCCCACCGTCTTCGCCTTTCAGCACGCTGCCGTCGGCCTCGCGCGTCATCTGCGTTTCGTAGTTCACGCCCTCTTGCAGCCCCGACATGTCGAGAATCTGCTTCAGCATCATTTCGCCCCAGTCGCCTTGCACCTTGCTGTCGCCACGCAAAGCGAGGGTGAGTTCCTTCGCCTCCTGCCCGATGTTGCGGTTCATGTCGGAGAGGTCCTTGATTTGCTGCTTCAGTGCGGCGGCGTAGCTCACCTGCTCGGTCTTGTAGCCGTCGATGGTGCGCTTCAGGCTTTCCAGGTTCTCACGCAGCGGTTTCACAATCTCGCCCATACGCACATCGTTCTGCTCACGCATGGCACGACTCTGCTCCGAGAGCAACTGCTGAGCCACATCCTTAAACACCAGGCGTGAGTCGGCTTTCAGCCTTCGCTGCTCCTCGCCCAAAATTCGCACTTGCTCCTGCATTCTCGCACCATTTTCGCGCGCACGCAAGAGCATCACCACCAGCACGCCCACGGCAGCCAGCGCCAACACTAAAATAATGATTAATCCTGTCATGATTGTTGATTTAAATTGTGTGTTTATCTTCGTCATCAAAGTTAGCATTTTTCGCCCAAGTAAAAAAATAGTAATTCATAAAATTGGTAATATCGGCAAAGTTTTTTAATTTTATACCAAATAATCAAAACTGAACGACAAACATTATGGCAAAACTTCATATCTCCACCGACTGGTGGACCGCTCCAGCGGAAGCAGAAAATGGCAACCTCATTCTGGTGACAGGCCGCAGGAACATGCAAAACGTGCGCGACACGCAAAAGTACATCTACCGCTTAGAGATGACTTGGACCTACGAACCCGACGCAAAGGGTATGCCCGACCTCGAAACTTCCACTCTGATGGAGAAGGTGCAAGACGCTATTGAGGATTGCTTTATGAAAGACCCCACCGCTGTGGTGACTGGCATATACACCGGCGACGGACTGCGCAACTGGGTGTTCTACGCACGCAGTCTGCACATCTTCCAGCGCAAAATCAACGAGGTGCTCTCCACGTTCCCCGAACTGCCACTCTCGTTCCACGCCGAGGAAGACCCCAACTGGGAGGAATACGACGAAATGTGCCAAACCGAGATACAAGACGAAGAACTTTAAAACTCACTATAAATTATGAAGCACCTTTTCACTTCGGGCGACAGCCATTTGTTTCTATGGATAATCATTGCAGTGGTGGCTGGTGCTATGGCCGGGCTGATTACGGCAATATTCTCTCGCCACGGCAAAGACGAGACCAAAGCGCCATCGACTGCCGACGGCGATGCCGACGACCTCAAGGAGATTGAAACCTCCAACAGTCGCACCATCTTACTCACCGCCCTCATTTTCGCAGTGCTCACCTTCCTCATTTGCTGGGTGGCAGCAGCCCTGATGCGCCGCGGGCTGATATAACGCAGTCAGGAGTTAAGAAGTTAAAGAAGTTAAGAAGTTAAGACGATAGTTTCTTTGCTGGTAATGTGTCGGGGGAAATGGCTGTTTGCATCGAAACATGCCGAAGGCATGTCCCTACGTTATATTGCAATTTTCACGTTCCACCCCCTGTGATTTTCTATTGAGCCGAATAGGGGTGGTGGCGGTGCTTCATTACGGATAAATTTCAGTAAACCATAAAAAAGTCGTACCTTTGCAGTCTGAAAAGAAAAATCAACATTTTTAATCGTTTATGAACTGGTTATACGACTTAATTGCTGGTAGTACCATCGCTCATGCTCTTTTCATCTACTCTATCGTTATCGCCGTTGGCGTGATTTTAGGTAAAGTGAAGATTTTCGGCATCTCACTTGGGGCTACCTTCGTGCTTTTTGTGGGCATCATCGCAGGCCACTTCGGCCACATCATCTCGCCCGATGAAGCGTTCATCAACCACAACACCTTGAAGTTTATTCAAGAGTTTGGTTTGATTCTCTTCGTGTTCTCCATCGGTTTGCAGGTGGGTCCATCGTTCTTCTCGTCATTTAAGGAAGGCGGCATGCTGCTCAATGGGCTGGCAGTGTGTATCATTGCGCTCAACATTGTGGTGGCATTGGCCATTTACTTCGGTATCGGCGGCGTTGAGCCCAACGAAATCGTGGGTATTCTCTCCGGTGCCGTGACCAACACCCCCGGACTGGGTGCCGCTCAGCAGGCTCTTATCGAAACTCAGGGCGAAGCAGCCAACGCGCTCAACGAATCCATGTCGATGGGCTATGCGGCAGCTTATCCCCTCGGTGTGGTGGGCATCATTCTCTCTATGATTTTGGTGAAGGTGATTTTCAAAATCAACATCAAGAACGCAGCAAAAGAGATTGAGGACGACAACGCCAACAGTTTGCTCAAGCCTCACGTGGTGACATACAAGGTGACCAACAAACTCGTTTTCGACCGCACTATCCAACGCTTACACGAAATTATGGACCGCAACTTCGTGATTTCACGCATGAAGAAAACCGACGGCGAAATCGTGATTCCTGTGGCCGACACTATCATATCGGAAGGCGACCTCATGCGTGTGGTGATTTCTGATCAAGACGAGGAAATATTCGACGCCATGATTGGTCCGAAGGTGGACTTCGACTGGAAAGAGGAGCAGACTCCTGTGGTGAGCCGCCGCATCGTGATCACCAACAGCGAATATTCAGGCCGCAAACTCGGTTCGCTTCGTTTGCCTAAGGGCTACGGCCTCAACGCCACCCGCGTGAACCGTGCCGGTCTCGACCTTCTCGCCAACCCTAACCTCTCACTGCAAGTGGGCGACCGCATCACCGTGGTGGGCCAACTTGAAGACATCAACCGCCTTGCCTCACACCTCGGCAACTCAATGAAGCGCCTTGACCACCCAAATATGTTCACCATCTTTATCGGTATCTTTATGGGTATTGTGCTTGGTTCTATTCCATTGGCATTGCCAGGCATGTCGGTGCCTATGAAACTCGGTTTGGCTGGTGGTCCGCTCGTGGCTGCAATTTTTATCGGTCGCTACGGCCATAAGATAAAACTGGTGACCTACACCTCATCAAGTGCCAACCTCATGCTCCGCGAATTGGGCATCTGCCTCTTCCTCGCTTCGGTGGGACTGGCAGCCGGCACCAACTTCGCCACCACCGTGTTTAACGGCACCGGTGCAAAATGGGTGCTCTACGGTTTCCTCATCACCTTCATTCCGCTCATCATCGTGGGCTTTGTGGCTCATGGCAAATTCAAGGTGAACTACTGCACCCTCATGGGCCTGGTTTCGGGTAGCACCACCGACCCACCAGCACTCGCCTACGCCAACAAGACGGCTGGCAACGATGCTCCAGCGGTGGCTTACTCTACGGTTTACCCTCTCACCATGTTCTTGCGTGTGGTCACCGCCCAATTACTTGTAATGACACTTCTGTAAAAACACATACAGCACCCATACCGTTCCGAAAGATGTAGCGTCTTTCGGAACGCTTTTTTGTAAAATACACGGAAAATAACTATATTTGCAACCCAATAGCAGAAGATAAAGCCCCAAAACAAGGTAACAGATGGCATCGAGAACTAAAGACAAATTGATAGATGTGGCTCGTCAGCTCTTCGCTCACAAGGGCGTGGAGAACACCACGATGAACGACATAGCATCGGCAAGCGATAAAGGCCGACGCACCATCTACACCTATTTCAAAAGCAAAACAGAAATTTTCAACGCCGTGGTCAACCGCGAGGCGCAAAGCATTATCGAGCGCATCGCCGACATTCCGTCGATGCCCATCTCGCCCGAGGAAAAGCTGATGAACTTCATTTTCTCGCGCTTTGAGGCGGTGAAAGAGGTGGTGGGGCGCAACGGCTCGCTAAAGGCAAGTTTTTTCCTCGACGTGCGCCGAGTGGATCGTATTCGCCGAGTGAACAAGCACAAGGAGATAGTGTTGCTGAAGGAGATTCTCAACGAAGGCGTGCAGCAAGGCGCATTCCGCATCAAGCATGTGGACAAGACCGCCGAAATTCTGCTCATGGCTATGCAAGGGTTGGATTTACACTACATTCGCGACAGTTTCGCCGATTTGGGCATCAATAAGCTCAAACTCCGTGAATATCTCAAAGACTTCCTGCTCAACGGCATTCAGTGCCACAACAGCGAGAAAGACGAACTATAATTTTTTCGACTGACAAAACATTATAAAGAACTACAATAACTAAAAAAGAAGAAAACAATGAAATTACTTGAAGGAAAAGTTGCCCTGATTACTGGTGCCGCTCGTGGCATTGGCAAGGCTATCGCATTGAAATTCGCTAAAGAAGGCGCCGACATCGCATTCACCGACCTTGTAATCGACGAAAACGGCAAGGCTACAGAAGCAGAAATCGCTGCCCTCGGCGTAAAGTGCAAAGGTTATGCAAGCAACGCTGCCGACTTCGCTCAAACAGAAGAAGTGGTAAACGCTATCAAGGCTGACTTCGGCAAAATCGATATTCTCGTCAACAATGCAGGTATCACCAAAGACGGCTTGATGCTCCGCATGACTGAAGCTCAATGGGACGCAGTTATCAACGTGAACCTCAAATCTGCATTCAACTTCATTCACGCTTGTGTGCCCATCATGATGCGCCAACGCGGTGGCTCTATCATCAACATGTCGTCGGTGGTGGGTATTCACGGCAACGCTGGTCAAGCCAACTACGCCGCTTCTAAGGCTGGTTTGATTGCTCTCGCTAAGTCAATCGCTCAAGAAATGGGTCCTCGCGGTATTCGCGCCAACGCTATTGCTCCTGGCTTCATCGAAACCGCTATGACCGCAGCGCTTCCTGAAGAAGTTCGCAAAGACTGGATGACCAAGATTCCTGCACGCCGTGGCGGTCAAGTGGAAGACATTGCAAACGTGGCAACCTTCCTCGCAAGCGACATGTCAAGCTACGTGACTGGTCAAGTGATCCAAGTTGACGGTGGTATGAACATGTAATCCACCCTTACACTAAGGGAAAATATCAATCCATAAATAATTTAGGCCCTCTGCGCTTATGTGACAGAGAGCCTATTTTTTATTTTGAGAATGCACAAGCATTTTCAACACATTATTTCAAAGGGATGCCGGATTCTACGATGGGGAGGATTTCGGCGGGGCTGTTAATGATGGTGTCGGCGCGGTATTCGGTCAACTCCTTCACGGGACGGAATCCCCACGACACGCCCACTGAATCGACACACGCACGGCGCGCTGTTTCCATATCCACGCCCGAATCGCCCACATACAGGGTGTCGGCTTTCTCCACATGTGCTTGCGCCAGAATGTTGAACACGATAGATGGGTCGGGCTTCACGTTCACGCCCTCTTTCTGCCCTTCCACAGCCACGAAGTCGATGCCTGGGAACGCGTAGGCTATCAGTCGCTGCACAGCCTCGTAATATTTGTTGCTTGCCACTGCCAATTTCACACCCTTGTCGCTCAATTCCTCAAGCATCTCCACAATGCCTTGATATGGCTTTGAATAGTCGTGGAGGTGTTCGTCGTAATAAGCCTTAAAGTCTTTCAAAAGCGCATCAACGGTCTGAGCATCTCTGCTGTTTTCTGGGAGCGCCCTCTCCATCAGTTTACGCACACCATTACCCACGAAAAATGGATAAGATGCAATGCTGTGGGTGGGGTAATCGTTTTGCTGAAGCGCATGGTTGGCGGCTTGCCCAAGGTCCTCAATAGTGTTGAGCAAAGTGCCGTCGAGGTCAAAAATCACTAATTTTTTCATAATTATCAAAATATCATTAGAACGGATAGCCCACCGAGAAGTGGAATTCACTATCACGCTTGAAATTCGGGCTAAACATAGGCCAGTGCTCCTGACCTGATGCGGGGTCGTGTGCCTTCATGCCCATGTCGAGGCGCACGAGGAAGTAGGTGAAGTTCATACGCAAGCCCACGCCGTAGGCAAGTGCCAACTGCTCGTAGAACTTACCAAACTTAAACACACCGCCGGGCTGGTCGGCATAGTCGCGAATGGTCCAGATGTTGCCGGCATCGACAAACGCCGCGCCCTCAATCACCCAAAACAGTTTGGATCGAAACTCGATGCTGGCATCGAAGCGAATGTCGCCACACTGATAGATGAAACTGTTTTGCGAGTTGCGAGTGGCAAAACTACCCGGTCCGAGGGTGCGCACTCCCCAGCCTCTCACGCTGTTGGCACCACCGGCGTAGAAACGCTTTTCAAAAGGCACCACCGAGGAGTTGCCATACGGAATGGCTACACCTGCGCCCACATGCATGGCAAGCGAGGTGCGGTCGGAGAAGTTGTGCGTGAAGGCGTAGTCGGCTTGCATTTTCACATATTGGGAGTATCTGATGCCAAACACCTTGTAACTGTCTTCATCACCCTTGCTCTGCCCTATCAACTTGGAAATGCCGTAGAGCACGTTGCCAGCGGTTTCTGCCGAGGCGCGAATGGTGTAGAAATTCTGCTGAAGGGCTTTGCTCAGTGGCGATATTTCACGCTTATTGGTGTGGTAGAAACTGTAGCCCAGTCGCATGATGAAGTGGTCTTCGTAGGAGTAGCGCAGCAGCGGATTGCTGATGCTGTCGAGGAAGTGCGACTTGCTCTTGGGCAACGACACATAGTTGAGGTCCACCAGGTTGAACGTGTGGTGCGTTTGGTTTTGGCGTTCGCTCCACACATATTTCCATCCTGCGCCAGCAATGATGCGCGTGTATTCGGGGCGCGCCTGATAACTGAACGAGGTGGTCAGTTCGGTGGTGGCTTTAATGCGCTGCTTGAAACTGTGCTTCAAGAACGGTGCCTTAAATTTTGGGTAAACGATACCCAACTCGCCTGAGTATTCCGAATAATTGTCGTTGATTAAGCCGCCCACATCGCCCGAAATGCTCTCGTAGTGAGTGTTGAACTTTGCGCTCAGCACTTCCGAGCCTTTGAAAATGTTGCGGTGCTGATAGTTGACACCCACGCCAAAACCGAGGTCGCCCTCGCTGTTGGTGCCCTCCACTGCAAACGACACACTCTGCGACTTGTCGCGCTGGAGCAGAATATAGGTATCCACATACATTCTGCCGTCGATTTCGCCCACAGGATTGGTGATGATGTTCACAAACTTCAAGATGCTGAAGCGGCCGAGTGCCTTGTAGGTTTTGGTCACATTGCTCGCATCATACATTTCGCCTGGAGTGATATAGCAGCACTCATACAGCGGACTGCGGCGCAAATAAATGTCGTTTTCGTCGTATATGAAGTTGATGCCGTTGTATTCCATCTGCTTGCCCGAATATTTGCCGTCTTGCATGGTCACGGGATTGTAGTTGGTGACGAATGTCACAGAGCGCACATAGAATGGGCGGTGGCTTTTGTATTCGGGAATATGCGCCAGCGTGCGAGGCGGACGGGTGTTGAGCGTCAAATCCACAGCGCGCGATCCGGCTGCCGTATCAGCAAAGAATGTGATATATTCCTTATTGAAGGCGAAATAGCCATTGTTGCGCAAGTTTTCAGTGATAAACTCACGCTCTTTTTCAAGATTATTGTGGTCGAACACCGAGTTTTGCCGGATAGGATAAAGTGTGGTGTCGGCAAGAATGATTTTGCGAATCGTGTCGTTGGGCACATCGTAGGTGATGTTGCGCACATAATATGGCTCATTGAGGCGAATGTTGTAAGTCACGCTCACCTTTTTCTTCTTGGCGTTGGTCACCACATCGCTCGTCACATGGTTGTTCATGTAGCCTTTGTTGGTGAGTGCCATCGACAGTTGGCTCACACTGGCATCGGTGAGGGTGGAATCGTAAATCACTGGGGGCGTTCCCACGCGCTGCACCCATCTGTTGAACCACTTGGTGGAGTCCTTTCCCGAAAGGTTGTAGAACGCCAACTGCAATTTCAATCCGCCGAGCACCTTATGGTTTTCGGTCTGACGCAGATAGTTCGCCAAGTCGTAGGTGCTCACCTCGCTGGTTTCGTTCTGCTCGTCGAGGATTCGCAAACTCACATCGTCGAGCAGATATTTGCCGTCGGGCACATGCTTGGTGGAACTGCACGAGGGCAAGAGTGCAACCATCGCCGCAGCGATTGCACACAAAGTGGTGATATGTTTGAAAAAGTGGGTACGCAAAACCGTGAATCTATAAAAAATCAATGCAAAATTAGTGCCTTTCAGCCGATTCACAAAGTATTTAAGCCCGAAAAGGGCACCCAAATGGCACAATTATGGCGAAAATGTGTGGCAATTTGGAATTTGATTTATAACTTTGCCAATTCAAACGGCATTTGCCACCCATTTTTGAAGCCATTTTTGATATTTTCTCACTTAGCGTTTGGCTTCATGCGCCTTGCAAATGCCATAAATTACTATCTACTTAAATATGCTTGACATTTGCTGCATAGGGCACATCACCCTCGATAAAATCGTGACACCCACTCAGGAAGTATATATGCCTGGTGGCACTTCTTATTATTTCTCATACGGTTTCAACTCGCTTTTCCAATCCGAAGCGGCAAGCGGTTGCGACACTCACCTCACCTACAAACTCGTCACCTCGCTTGCCGAGAGCGAAATGAGCGCCGTGAGCGCCATGCGTGGCGTGGGCATTGATGTTGACGTGATTCCGAGCCGCCACACTGTGTATTTCGAGAACATCTACGGAAAGAACCAAAACGAGCGCAAACAGTGCGTGAGGGCGAAAGCCGATCCGTTCACCGTGGAGAAATTGAGCGATGTGGAAGCGCGCTACATTGTGCTTGGCACGCTGCTCCCCGACGACATTTCGCTCGACGTGATTAAATACCTCCACACCAAAGGCACGCTTGTGGTTGACGCACAAGGCTTTTTGCGTGACGTGAGGGGCGTTGATGTCTATCCTGTGGATTGGGAAGAGAAAATCGAGGCTTGCAAATACATTGATGTGCTGAAGGTGAACGAATACGAGGCTGAAGTGCTGACAGGCGAAAGCGACTTGCACAAGGCGGCGCAGAAAATTGCCGACTGGGGCGTGAAGGAGGTGCTGCTCTCGCTGGGCAGTTTCGGCAGCATCATTCTTGCCGATGGCGTGTTCTACGACATTCCTGCCTACCAACCTCTGCTGCTGGTTGATGCCACTGGCTGTGGCGACACCTATGTGATGGGCTACATCTACCGCCGCGCGCAAGGGGCGAATGTGGAAGAGGCTGGCAGATTTGCCGCCGCTGTGAGCACCATCAAACTTGAGCACTCCGGACCATTCTCGTCGAGTTACCTTCGTGCAATGGATCTTCTCCATCGCAATTCATAACACATCATCGCATTAATTTTCGCAATCTATGAAACTTACATCAAAACAATATCTCCTGCCCTACATTCTCATCACCTCGCTGTTTTTCCTCTGGGGATTTGCGAGAGCCATTCTCGATGTGCTCAACCAGCACTTCCGTGAGGCGATGAGCATCAGCATCACACAATCGGCAATGATTCAGGTGACCACCTATCTTGCCTACTTCCTCACCGCCATTCCTGCCGGACTGTTTATTTCGCGCTACGGCTACCGCTATGGCGTGGTGTGCGGACTGCTACTCTATGCCACTGGCGCATTGCTGTTTATCCCAGGCGCCGCCATTGGCACACTTCCCGCATTTTTAGCGTGCCTCTTTATCATCGGCATCGGTCTTACTTTCCTCGAAACCTCAGCCAACCCATACGCTACCGAACTCGGTCCGCAAGATACAGCCACCTCACGCCTCAACCTCTCGCAGTCGTTCAACGGCATGGGCTGTGCGCTGGCTCCTTTTGTGCTGGGCGAATACCTGTTTTCGGGCGGCGACATTTCCATGCCCTACATGCTGATGGGCATTGTGGTGATTGCCGTGGCCATCATTTTCGCTCGTGTAAAACTCCCTGAAATCACCCAAGAGGAAAGCACCACCAACACCCCATCGAGTGGTAAACTTGGCAAGGCCGTGCTTTTCGGTTTTCTGGCACTGCTCGCCTACGAGGTGGCAGAAATCAGCATCAACAGTTATTTCGTGATATTCCTCACCAGCGAAGGCGTAGCCACCAATGTGGAAGCCTCTCGCCTGCTCTCGCTTGCGCTGTTCATATTTATGGGTGGCAGATTTTTGGGCGCATGGGTAATGAAGTTTGTGCACCCCACAAAGGTGCTGTTCTGCTGCGCCGTGGGTAGTGTGGCATGTATGTGCGGTGTGCTTTTCGGTGGCGAAATCTCGCTTTATGCGCTTGTGCTCAACTTCGCTTGCGAAGCCATTATGTTCCCCACCATCTTCTCCCTCTCACTTACGGGGCTCGACGCTCAGCAGAAAAAGCGTGCTTCATCCTATATGATGATGACACCTGTGGGCGGCTGTGCATTCCTGCTGATGGGTATCATTGCCGACAACACCTCGCTGGTGCTCCCCTTCTTCGTCCCCTTGGCAGGCTTCCTCATCGTGCTCGCCTTCGCCACCTACAAAATGAGAAAAAGAGATTAGAAGATAGAAATTAGAAGTTAGAAATTAGAGCAAAGTTCTCTGATTACTCCGAGTGCTCCCAAACCCCTAACCTCTAACCCCTAACCTCTAACCCCTAACCTCTAACCCCAAACCCCTAACCCCTAACCTCTAACCCCTAACCTCTAACCAAAAATCACTCCCCTTGGTCGTGGTTGGCTTTCATTCTGGTGGTGAGAATTTTGCGCACCTCGAATGGCGACTGAATGTAGTCCACCTTATGGTTGGTGCCGCCGCTACCCACCAGTTCTATTGAACCTGTGGAGAAAAGGCGTTGCCAAAGGCTTTGGTAAAGGTTCACGGTCTCAATCTTGAAAAGTGGAATTTCCGTCATCTTGATGCTCAAAATGCCGTCTTTCTGAATGAAGCGGTGGTTAGTGACTGCAAAAGAAGTCTTGCTGCGGATAAAATAGCCCCACAGCACAAAACATACACCCACCACGAAACCGATAGTGCCACACGCGGTAAACGGCGTTTTGTCGCCCGTTAGCCCCATAATCAGCATTACCAAACCGAGGACAGCCAAAACCGCTCCACCAAAGGTGTATTGCCAGTTAAATGTCCAATGAAGTCGTCCTTTGAAGATGATTGTTTCTCCGTCTTCGAGAGTCTTTTCTATAAACTTTGACATCGCTAAAATATTTTTTTACAAACTTACACGATTAATTTCTCTTAACCAAATTCGCAATTTGGGATTTTGACTAATCAGCAGAATAAAAGTTTAAACCCAAATCGGTCATTAGGCCGTATGAGGATTTTTAGATTACTTCTTGCGGTCTTTCGGCTTTTATAAGATGC
>OLGV01000175.1_pt1 | contig 28110 bp, 24 predicted proteins | sample 1605761 | NCBI WGS metagenome assembly OLGV01 (sample SAMN03283245) | human gut metagenome | biome: human-associated habitat; material: feces | host: Homo sapiens | place: Peru | collected 2012
AAGGTTATGTTTATATTGACGACGGCGTTTTTAAGATAAAAGGCGATACGTTTTTCCCGCTGATGCTTAACTATAAGTCCGAGATGCTGCGTTTTGGCGATGACCTGGTGTTTGCCGCCGCCGAGTATTATGACGACCCTCATGTTTATGAGCCGATGACGAAAGAAGAAGCGGAAACCCAGTTTTCCACGCACATGGAGCTTGTTCGCGAACTGGGTTTTAATTCCGTGAGACTTTGTATCAATGTCGTTAAAAAGGACGACAAAGGGTATTTTTATAAAACCCAGAATGATGGCAGGGCTTATATTAATGAAGAAATAAACAAAATCACTCAAGCTGCGGAGAATCTGGTGTCTATTGCGGCTAATCATGACTTGAAGGTTATGTTTCTGCTGAAGTCGTCCTGGGATGACGATCTTTCACGCTTGAACGACGCCTTGATGAGAAAACTGTCTGATAACAAGGAGGTTTTTGCATTCGACCTCATGAATGAACCTCTATACTTCGATATTGTGAGAGACCGTCCGAAAGAAGACGCTGTGAATTTGGCAACACAATGGATAAATAACGCGAAGAAAGCTGCGCCGAACCATCTTGTCACCATTGGCTTTGCCGAACCGATAGAAGTGTTCGGCTGGGATGCGTCCATGATACCTGTCGATTTCGTGGAAATACACACATACACTCCTTTGAGCATTCCCAATGAGATACTGTGGTGGAGCAAATATATCGGAAAACCTTGGATGATAGGCGAGACATCGCTGCCTGCCGACAATGATTCGGTGAGTTATGAGCAACAATTGCATTTCGCCGAGCAGGTCTATCAATATACCATTGATTGCGGCGGCATCGGCTTTGGCTGGTGGGAACTGCAAGATTTGCCGCTGTCTTATAATATCAACTATGAAGGTACATATTCCGGTATCTTGAACCACAAGGGAACCACCACGACAAAAAGCGGTCGTGTGATACAGGGTTCTCTGAAGCCGGTGGCGTATGCTTTTGAAGGCTTTAAAAACTTGAAAAAAGGCACTCCGTCGAAATATGTTAATTATTACAATAATTTCGGATACCATAATGCCGTTGTCAAAGGGAAAGTGGTAGATGACAAAACAGGCAAGCCAATAGAAGGAGCCGCTGTGAGAGGCTGGAACCAGTGGTGGAAAACAGGATTGAATACCAGTACCGATGAAAACGGGGTTTTTAATCTGTACAGCAACGATGAATGCGTGCATTTTGCCATCTCGGCGCCGGGCTACGACACTAAACGCTTTGATATGAATCTTGAATATCGTGACAAAAATGGTGAACCTGCCGGTTTTGAAGGTCTTCCCGACAGAGAAATCAAATCGGATATGATTCATTTTGGCGATTTCTTGAAAGATGAAACAAAATTATTCGAATTTAAAGAAGACAAGTTCGATAAAGCGGTTGTTTTTGCTGAAATGGAAGACGTAAAACTGGAGAAATTGTATTTAACGGATATATTTGAAAAAGAAAAACATGGCTCTCGATAAATTCTGGAAATTTGTAAAAGACAGTCTGAAAGTTTGGACGAAATATGCCTTGTTATGGATGCTTCTCACGCTCATCTTGCGATTGGGCTTCTTTGTCGCGATGTTTGTCGCCGGCTTGGTTAAAGGAGCATCGTTGCTAACCATCTTGTCTGGCGTGTATTTCGATATTGCGCTGGTACTGGAAGTTAGTGCGATATTGCTGGTTCCGTTGTTGATAATCAATAGATTGTGGCCCAAAATGATCAAGGTGTCAGCCGTTTTCTTTATCACTTTGTATGCGATGGCCTACGGTGGTCTCATCGGCTATTATTCCAATGTGAACCTGCCTCTCGACCGTGTGTTTTTCGTTTATGGCATCGGCGAAATGTACGATATAATAGTTTCCTCGTTGAATTTTTCGCTTTGGCCGTTGCTCGCTGTAGCGGTCGTCATCGCCCTTTATTGCCTGCTGATTCGTTTTTGGGACAGAAAAATACAGATTTCAAAAGGATTGTCGTTGGCTTTTTTGTTCGTGACGATGGCTTTTGTAATCTTTTTCAACTTTAAATCGTTGATAACCAATGACAAGCATTACAAATCATATCAAGATTATTGTCTTGCGTCAAATCAGATAGTCTATACGCTCAACGATTTCAATGAATATCGGAAAGAGCAAGCCAAAGCCGAGGATTATGTATCTTATGACGAACAAGTGCTTAAAGATGCTCGGAGTATTCAGCGCTTGTTCCCTGATTTTCAATACGACGACATACATTATCCGTTCATGCGGGAAGCCAACGACCCGGATGTGCTCGGACCGTTGATGAGTCCGACCAACGACGGCAAAGCCCCCGATTTTGTATTTATCATTGTCGAAAGTCTTGGCCAGAGACTGTCGTCCGACAATCCGAAAATGTCTTTCACGCCTTTCCTTGATAGCTTGAAACGCGAGTCGTTGTATTGGCCGAACTGCCTGTCTTTGGCGGAACGCACCTTTGGAGCCGTCCCGAACATATTTTCTTCGGCACCTTACGGAACAAAAGGTTTTGCTCGCACATGGGAACCTGTCCCAGACCATAACTCGTTGCTAAAAGAAATGTCGCTCAATGGCTATTCGCTGTCGTTTTATTATGGCGGGAATGCCTCGTTTGACGGTCAAGATGAGTATATGCGAAGCAACGGCGTGGGATTTATCATGAAACCCGAAGAAGCTGACTTTGACAATGAACAAAAACAGCAGATGAAAGAAAACAACAGCTGGGGAATGTACGACAAAGACATGTTCAACGCCGCCATCCGTCATCGAGACACAACGAAGATAAATCGTCCGAATACTGATATTTACATCACATTGTCAACACACGAGCCATGGTGTTTCAAAGGTAATGAGCTTTATGCAAAAAAGGTGGAAGAGATGGTTGCCAATGCCAAATCGTTTGGACCGGATGAGAAAAATACGGTGCTTAACAATAAAAAGACATACGCCAGCTACCTGTATATGGACGATTGCATGAAAATGCTTTTTGATTATTATAAGAGCCAACCCGGGTTTGAAAACACAATATTTGTCATCGTCGGCGACCATCGAGTCGGACGTATTTATGTCAATTCAAGTCCGTTGTTGAAGTATAATGTGCCGCTGATAGTGTATTCGCCATTGCTGAAAGCTCCGAAGACTTTCTATGCGGTGGTGACGCACCATGACATTGCTCCAACTATAACAGCTTATCTTACAAAAAATTACGATTATATTTCGGCTGACAAATGTCACTGGCTTGGCACTTCGCTCGACACCGCTTCCGGATTCAGAAGCAAACAGTCGGTGGCATTTATGCGTAACAGCCGGGAGGAGATAGAGTATCTTCATGACAACTACATAATTGAGCGCGACAGAATATTCAAAATATACGATTCTCTTCGCGTCGAGGAGATTTACGACGATGCGATGCGCGACACCTTGCTCGAGTATCTGCGTCAATATAAAAATGTTGACTGGTTTGTGACACAAAACGACTATCTCTGGAAGAAAAGCGCCGATGTCGTGGAAATGTATCTTGAGAAACACGACGAGCTGATAACAAAGAATCTTGGCGGAAGAGAGTATTTCGATATCATGGAGCCGTATCGTTTCAAACAGAATTATGAAAAGATTTATCTTGATGTCGAGTTTGATTTCAAAAACAAAAACAATGCCAATCTGGAGAATGTTTACAGCGAGTTTAGGATAAAAGGCCAGTCGGTTGATTTCTTCAGGTCATATCGGTTTATATATCAAACGATTCCGAACGGTGACGGCACGATGCGTTTCAAGACGAAAACGACATTTTTCCTTGCAGGTCACGAAATAAAAAATGCGGATTTTCGAATCAACATCTTTCCGGAAGTCAGATTTGATTTTGAATATGAAAACTTGAAAATTAGGATAGTAGGACTCCCGTTAAAAAAATAGTCTTATCTTTGCAAGACAATATTAATAATAATCAATCATTCGATGAGAGAAGATTTCGTAGAAGAATTGCGCTGGCGCGGAATGTTGAACAACATGACCCCAGGCACGGAAGAACAGTTAAAGAAAGAGATGACCACGGCATACCTCGGCATCGACCCGACCGCCGACTCATTGCATATCGGACATCTCTGCGGCATCATGATGCTGCGTCATTTTCAGGCTGCGGGGCACAAACCCTTGGCATTGCTCGGAGGCGCCACAGGTATGATTGGCGACCCTTCCGGTAAGTCAACTGAACGCAACCTGTTGAACGATGAGACCTTGCAACACAACCAGGCTTGTATCAAAAAACAGCTCGCCAAGTTCCTCGATTTCGACAGCGACAAGCCGAACAGGGCTGTGCTCGTCAACAACTACGATTGGATGAAAGACTACACTTTCCTGCATTTCATTCGTGACATCGGCAAGCACATCACCGTCAACTACATGATGGCGAAGGACTCGGTGAAGAAGCGTTTCAACGGCGAGGGCGACGGAATGTCGTTCACGGAGTTCAGCTACCAACTCGTTCAGGGTTACGACTTCCTCTATTTGTTTGAGCATAAAGGCTGCAAGCTGCAGATGGGCGGCTCCGACCAATGGGGCAACATCACCACTGGAACAGAGCTGATACGCCGCAAACTCGGTGCCGACAAAGCAGCCTTCGGTCTCACGTGCAACCTCATCACCAAGGCAGATGGAGGCAAGTTCGGCAAGACAGAGAAGGGCAATATCTGGCTCGACCCGGAAAAGACCTCTCCATACGCTTTCTATCAGTTCTGGATGAACTGCTCCGACGATGACGCCGCTCGTTATATCAAGATTTTCACCTTGTTGAAGAAAGATGAAATAGACGGGTTGATAGCGCGCCACGCTGCCGAACCGCATCTTCGTGAACTGCAGCGCACCTTGGCACGCGAGCTCACACTCGTGGTGCACTCTAAAGAAGACCTCGACATGGCGGAAGAAGCCACGCAGATTCTTTTCGGAAAAGGCACGGCAGAAGCATTGCATAAGTTCGATGAAGCCACATTGTTGAGCATCTTCGACGGCGTTCCGCAGTCGAAATTCTCAAAAGATGCTTTGTCACAAGGTGTCGGCATCGTCGATTTCTTGACGCAGACCAATGTCTTCCCGTCGAAAGGCGAAGCGCGTAAGATGCTTCAAGGCAACGGAGTGTCTGTCAACAAGGAAAAAGTGACCGAACAAAAAATCATCGCCGCCGACGACCTCCTCAACGGGAAATATATACTTGTCCAAAAAGGCAAGAAGAACTATTATTTAATTGTTTGCGCATAATGTATTGGATATTCCTGATTCCCACGTTGTTCCTCGTCCTGTTGGCGTTCGCGGCGATAGGAATCAAGAGTGTTGTCAAGAAAAACGGAAAATTTGAGAGAAAATGCACCCACTCGCTCGACCCAGATGCAAAGTGCGTGTGCGGGGGCGACGAGGCTCATTGTTCTAATCTGCACAGTAAATGTGACGAGGATGGTCTTTGAAAGTCAACCCTAATCCAGCCAACTCATGGGTTAGGGTTGACTACACCCTCCCCGAAGGCTTCAACAAGGCGGTCGTATATCTCTCCAACAGCATGGACCTGGAGGTTTACACACAAGATGATTTTAGGATAATGGACAAAAAAGTTATTTTAACCATTCTGTTTGAATCGTTCCGTCGTCGTCAACGAAAATGAAATACGCCTCTATGCCTTGATTTTCAAGTAGTTGCGAGGCTTTTTCCTTGCCCACAATCATGCAGATGGTGGCGAGACAGTCAGCCCAGGAGGCGTTGTCGGCGATGACGGTGGCACTTAAAAGATTGTGCTCAACAGGAAAACCGGTCTTCGGGTCGATGCTGTGTGAGTAGCGCACACCGTTTTTTTCAATGTATTTTCTGTAGTTTCCAGAAGTGACAATGCCTTTGTCTTTAAGGTTTATCTTGATTTGCACCACGCGCTCCGAGTCGTGGTTCTCCACAGGCTTCTCAATGCCGATTGTCCATAAATCGCCATTAGGCTTCGAGCCTCGCGCCATAATCTCGCCTCCAACATCAACCAAATAATTGTAAATCCCCTTGGCTTCCAAAAAATTGCCTATCAAATCGGTGGTATATCCTTGAGCTACAGCGTTGAAATCCAAAGTCATGTTCGGATTGGCCTTTACGACTTTATTGTCGATAATCGCAATATTGTGATAATTAACAAGTTGTCGTATTGAATCGACCATTTGGGGAGTCATCTCGAGTTCTTTTTTATAATGAAAGCCCCATGCAGCGACAAGCGGACCTATAGTTGCATCGAATGCGCCGTCGGAAAACGTGGAAGCCTTTTGCGCCCACTCGAAATTATCCTTGAATATCTGATTTACAACGACATCCTCGTTCCTGTTCACCCTCCTGACTATGGAGTTTTCATTCCAAAGAGAAACAGAATTGTCAACTTCCATGAAAATAGAGTCAATCTCATCTTCGAAAGTTCTACCTTCTTCATCAAAATAAGTAATCGAGAAATACGACCCTTGAATGATGCCGGAATAATTGACTTTCCGGGGCGAATGCGAGCAGGAAGCAAATAAAACAACAAATAAAAATATCGAAAATCTTCTCATTTAACTTTAAACTTAAACTTTAATGCGACCTAATCATTTTATAACCAATAAGTTGGTCGTAATTATGTGTCGGGTCGAACAGATAGACGAAAATGTGATACATGTTTTTAGTCTCCCAGAAATCGCCGTTTATCGGTGTTACCGATGCTGCTCCGGAAGCATTGTCTTTGACAATATACATATAGTCGTAATATCCTTGTTTCAGCAGCAAACTCTTCTTATAGCCGTGAAGCTCGGGGTCGTATTCCATTTTTGAACTTTCATCAATACGCCAGTCGGTGATGGCCCCGAGGATATATACATCTTTGTCCAACATATATTGTGGCCATTGTAAAAAGAAGTTAACCCATGCGTAATCGGCTTCCTTGGCGGCATCGTAGCCGTTGAGCTCCATGTAAATATATTTTTCGCCACACAAATCCTCGTCGGTGATGTAGGCTACGGTATTGCGTTTCGTGTCAGGATAAAGCGTCACAACATATCCGTTTTCGTCATGATACACGGTCTTTGTCCTCTCCGGACGATTGTCGAAATTACTTGTATTTATCCTGACATATTGATTGCCGGATTCAAAAACGGTTTTTTTATTATTAATATAAGACAATTTTTCGGGATAGACGTAAGTGGGCTTTAAACCGAAAACAGCATTGTCCCATCGTCCGTTTTGCTGTATTGTGACGTTGGAATACTGGTCTGCCCGACTATTGAACAGGTCTGGATACACAATGTCGAGGTCGATTTCCTGCTTGTTTTGACCCAAATTCAAATCGAAAGGATAGCGCGGCATCTTCGTCGCAATGACCGCTTGCTCGTCAACGACATAAAACCTGCGGGTAAAATAGATGTCGTCGGGGTTCTCGCCTGTTACCACAAGAAGATAGTTGCCCGAAAGCTTTGGCATCATATTCCCGGTAGGAAAAAAGAGGTCGTAATGCACATAATTTATGTAGGTGTTAAGTGAAAAAGTGAAATTGTCGATGTCTTCCTGAAAGAAACCGGAAATATATTCATTCTGTTGTAAATCAGAAGGTTGCCACTGGTTGTCACAGTGAATGAAAGTATAATAGATAAAAGGAGCGTCGTCAACAAGCAAGTCAAATTGCAAATGCAGCTGCTCTCTCATGTTGTCGAGGTAAACAACAGGTTTGTCAAGGTCGAAATTTGTCGGGTGAAGCAACACGGTTTTCACCTCGTCACGGTAATTCATGTCGGAACATGACGGTCTTTCTTGGGAAAAACCAGTAACTGTCAATGCTAACAATATGATTGTCAAAAGTTTGTGTTTCATAAGATGTGAAATGTTTTATTTGTCAAAATTAATAAAAAAAATTGAAAATAAAGTATTAATTTTGCATTATGGAAAGAAAGACATACTTTGTAAACGTCATTTTGCCGATTCCGGTTCCGAGTGCTTTCACTTATCGTGTACCTTATGAACTCAACGACCGCGTGAAAGTCGGGCAACGTGTTGTGGTGCAGTTCGGTCGCATGAAGATTATGTCGGGATTAATAAGCGGGATTACTGATAAAGTGCCTGATTATGAGCAGATTAAGTATATTTTGGCTATCCTTGACGATAATCCTGTCGTCAATGCCGTGCAGATGAAATTATGGCGATGGATATGTGATTACTATCTTTGTTACGAGGGCGAGGTGATGCAGGCTGCACTGCCATCGGCAATGAAACTCTCAAGCGAATCAAAAATTAGGCTCTCCGATGAGTTTGAACTTGACACTTTGACACTCAACGACTTTGAATATCTTGTTGTAGAGGCGTTGCAGGTGCAGCAGAAGCTCACGATAAGTGAGGTAAGCAAGATTATCGGTTATAAAAAGGTGATGCCTCTCGTAAAAACAATGATTGAACGAAAAATCATTGTGATGGAGGAGGAGCTTGACGCTAAATTCAAAGCAAAATACGAGCGTTTTGTAGCCTTGTCGGCAGATTATCAAAATGGGGATAGAATACATGGGCTCATGGACGAACTTTCCAAGCGAGCCTACAAGCAGTTGGAAGTGCTGATGTCGTTCTTCGTCCTTGGCGGAAAAGCCGATAACGACGTGCCCGCCTCCGAGTTGCTCGCAAAATCCAATGCTAACAGCACCGTCCTGAAGGCTCTTGTTAATAAAGGTGTGTTTAAAACTTATGAAAAACGTGTGAGCCGACTCAAGAGTTTTGATGCTCTTGCCGATGTCTCTTCAATACAACTTACGGAAAAACAACAACTTGCATTTAGTGAAATACATACAGGATTCTCTGATAAGAAGCCGGTGTTGCTTCATGGAGTGACCTCTGCCGGCAAGACGGAAATATATATAAAACTGATACAAGAAGCTGTTGACAGTGGCAGACAGGTGCTTTATCTGTTGCCGGAAATTGCTCTTACAGAGCAGATTATCAACAGGTTAAAGAAATATTTCGGAGACAAGGTCGGTGTTTATCATTCTCGTTACAGCGATATGGAACGTGTGGAGATTTGGGAGCAGGTGTTGGGTTTCGAGCACTCGAAAAACTCCAAGTATCAAGTTGTCATTGGTTCTCGCTCCTCCATTTTGTTGCCCTTTTCCAATCTTGGTCTCATCATTGTTGACGAGGAGCATGACGGTTCCTTTAAGCAGATTGACCCTGCACCGCGCTATAATGCCCGCGACCTCGGTGTTATCTTGGCACGCTTACATGGCGCCGATGTCATTCTCGGCTCGGCAACCCCGTCGTTTGAGAGCTACTACAACGCCCGTCGGCAACGTTATCATCTCGTCTCTCTCACCGAACGCTTTGGAGGTGTGGAAATGCCTGAAATCATTGTCGATGACATGAGGGTGGAGCGTCGGCGCAAACTCATGCAGGCTAACTTCGGCAGCGTTCTCGTCGATGCGATGAAAAACACTATCGACGACAAAAACCAGGTGATTCTCTTCCAAAACCGCCGTGGCTTCTCGCCTCGTCTCGAATGTGGCGTGTGTCATTGGGTGCCGCAGTGCATCAACTGCGATGTTTCCATGACCTACCATAAAGCGCAGAATATCATGAAATGCCATTATTGCGGCTATACGATGTCGGTGCCTGCCGAATGTCCGTCGTGTCATAGTACTGACTTGAAAATGCATGGTTTCGGCACGGAGCGTGTCGAGGAAGACCTTGCCGCCGTAGTGCCCGAGGCTCGCTGCGCTCGCCTCGACCTCGATACCACACGCTCGAAAAACTCGTACCAACTTATCCTTGACCAATTCAAGAACCATGAAACCGACATCCTCGTTGGTACACAAATGGTAACAAAAGGCCTCGACTTCGACAATGTGAAAACAGTCGGCATCCTCGACGCCGACAACATGCTCTCGTTTCCAGACTTCAGAGCGTTCGAACGCAGCTTCCAGCTTATGGAGCAAGTAAGTGGGCGCGCAGGAAGAAAAGGCGAGAAAGGCAAAGTAATTATCCAAACCTACCAACCGACGCATCCCGTGATATTGAATGTCGTCAATCATGACTACACTCGATTCTTCGAGGAGCAGATGCCAATCAGAAGACAGTTCTGTTATCCGCCGTATTATCGGCTGATAATGATAAAACTGCGTCATGCCGATTTCGACAAACTCAACAAAGCCGCCGGAGATTTCGCGGAAAAACTGCGTCCTGTCTTTAAAAACAATATTCTCGGACCGGAATATCCTGTCGTTTCGAGAATTAAGAATCAGTATATCAAACAAATCTTGATTAAGTTCGACAGAAACGACAATTCGATGACAATCAAGGAGATTTTGAAACGAGAAATCGAATCGTTCAAAAAGGACAACAATTACAAGTCGATAAACCTCTCAATCGATGTCGATCCGATATAAAAAACGTAGAGACGTCATGTCATGGCGTCTCTACTGATTCTAATGTTTAAAGACCAATGTCTTTATTCTCCTTTTCGGACAGAATAATTGATACGGAACGCACCGCATTTTCTCAACTCCTGCTTCACGTCGGTGACAAGACCCATTCTCACGCCTTCATCAATCTTGAGTGATGTTGTGAGGAGTGGACGGTCAGCCTCTGGACGGTCAAGACGCTCCTGTTCGATGAAAGGTATCACGTCTTCGATACGAGCATATTGGTCGTTGAGCTGGATACGAGATTCTGTACCGTAGAGCTTTGTGTTCACCGGAGGTCCGATGTAAATGAAACTCACAAGAGATTTTTTCTCAAGTTTCTGGACTTCCGTCGCTGCTGGTAATTTCATCTTGACTTTCAATGTTGTCTCACGCATTGAGGTTGTAACCATGAAGAAGAAAATCAACATGAAGATAATATCAGGCATTGAACCGGTTGAGATTGCCGGAACTTCTTTTGATCCTCTTTTTCTGAATTTTGCCATAAATTTTCTCTCCTATTATTTGATTTCCTCTGGTTCGGCCTCTGAAATACGTACCGGGACAGCTTTGTTGACCGCATCGACTTTGTCTTTGTCGGTGAGGTTGCTGAAAGATGTCTGGAAATAGCGTTGTGAGACCTCCTCTTTGAGTTCATTAAAAGCTTTTGCCAATTCATTTTGAACTGCAATGTACATCTGGTAAGAAGTACCGCGGTCATTCTTAAGTGATACGACACCTTTGTTGGTCGTGTACTTGCCAATCATCTCGATATCTTTCACCTCGACTTCAGGAGCTTTCTCATCATTCGGTCTTGGAGTGATGAAGTCTTTCGTCTTGTCTTTAAGTTCTGAGATGTCGCAAGGTCTGCCGTTGACCATCAACTTGTCGTACTTATTGATCATGACGTTCAAAATGTTTCTTTCTTTCACTTTGACATCCATGTTCGGGTTTTCTACTGGTGGGGGCAGACGACGGGTGATACCGCTGTCAGTGTCCATCGTAGTAGTAACGAGGAAGAATATCAACAGCAAGAAAGAGATATCAGCCATCGAACTGGCGTTGATTTCCGGTACTTTCTTTTTCTTACGAGCCATGATAATTTCCTTCCTTATTATTTATTAATGAGTTTCGATACTGCTGAATAGATTACAGCCGCGATTGTAGCACCGGCGACGATGTATGTGAATACCATGAAGAAGTCAACGAAGGACTCTGTTCCCTTGGTAACTCCCATTGATTCAAGATATTCTACTGATAATGTCGCTCCTTTTGATAACAGCAATGCGATGAGAGATATCACTGCCACTATGGCTAATACCAAACCAAGAGTCTTGACACTCTTCGGATTGATGATAATACCGTAGATAGGTGCAAACAAAATCGCAACCACAGTCAATCCAAGCATGCAATATGCAAATCCCATGAATGTTCCGACGCCGGCTTCACCACTGGCAATGGTGATGATTACGAAAATGACGTTGAGAACCATCAAGGTAATAAGCAGATACTTGCAATATTTTGTTAATTTGTCGACCATGATTCTTTTTTTGTTGGATTAGTGTTTCTTTGAATAAGCCTGGAGCAAGTCCATAAATGTGATTGACGAGTCTTCCATATCGTTGACGATGCCTTCAATCTTGTTGAGGATGAAGTTGTATGCGATCTGGAGGATAACAGCGACGATAAGACCGAACACTGTTGTCAACAAAGCGACTTTCATACCGCCTGCGACAACCGTAGGGCTGATGTCACCCGCCGCGGCGATAGCGTCGAATGCCTGAATCATACCGATAACAGTACCCATAAATCCCAACATAGGTCCCAAGGCGATGAACAATGTAATCCAGCTTGCGCCACTTTCAAGGTTGCCTGTCATGACTGAACCGTATGAAACGACTGATTTTTCAACTTCTTCCATGCCATCGTTGTAGCGCATCAAACCCTGGTAGAAAATGCTGGCGACAGGGCCGCGTGTGTCACGGCAGAGGTCTTTGGCCTTTTCAATACCACCTTTGTTCAACGTCTCTTCCAACTGTGCGAGAAGCTTCTTGGTGTTTGTCGTGCTTAATGTCAAATAAATGATTCTTTCGATTGATACCGCGAGACCGAGGACCAAGATTAACAAGATAACGCTCATGAACTCCCAGCCGCCATCGATGAATTGTTTCTTCAAAACCTCGTGGAATGTGGCATCTGTCTCTGGTGCCGCCAATGGATTGGTCTGGGCTACAGTCTCAACAACCTGCTCTACCTGGGCCGGCTGTTCTGGTTGGTTTTCTTCTTGTGCAAGAAGCGCGTTGCTGATTCCGAATGTCAGAAATCCCGCAACTGTTAGTAAAGCAATTAACTTTTTCATGATTTGAATTTTGAATTACTACTTTTAATTTGTTAATTAATTTGTTTCTATTATTTGATGTCTTTTATCTTTAAACCATACACTGTCTCCGCGGAGAGAGCGGGATTCGAACCCGCGGTACCCTTTTGAAGTACACACACTTTCCAGGCGTGCTCCTTAAACCACTCGGACATCTCTCCAAAGGATTTTTACTCCAAAAAAAATCGTGTCAAAATTACAAAAAATATCTATTCAATAAACAATATTTTTGAAACATTATTTCATTTTTTCAAAAAAATCCATCTATTTGTCTCTAATTAGTTTATTATCAATAACTTTATGCTTGGCATTATGTATTTTACACCGTCATCTCGCCTCTCAACGACTCTTGTAGATACCTTTTTATGTCGCTTCTGCCGAGACCTTCGCCTAATAGATACATCATCTTCGCGAGTGCTGACTCCGTGGTGATGTCGTAACCGCTGATTACTCCGATTTTATCAAGGTTCAAACTTGTCTCATAGCGTCCCATCTCTACTGAACCCGACTTGCACTGTGTTACATTATATATAATAAGGCCTTTTCTTATGGCGTCGGCGAGTTCGTCTAAAAACCACTCCGATGTCGGTGCGTTGCCGGAGCCGAAAGTCTCCATGATAACACCCTTGAGTCCAGGCGTGCTCAAGGCATGTTTTACGAAATCATGGGTTATGCCCGGGAAAAGCTTCAGAATGCCGACGTTTCTGTCGAATTTCTTGTGGACAATGAGCGCCCCGTCCTTGGGTTGTGAAATGAACTCCTTGTTGTATTTGATTTTAATGCCTACGTCTGCCAGGGTCGGATAATTGCCCGATGAGAACGCGTTGAAGTTCTCTGCATTGAACTTGGTGGCTCTGTTGCCCCTGAGCAACTGGTTTTCAAAGAAAATACATACTTCCGGCGCGCATGGCTTGCCGTTTGTCTTCGACGCGGCAATCTCTATTGAGGTCACAAAGTTCTCGCGTCCGTCGCTTCTCACCATGCCCATTGGCAGTTGTGAACCGGTGAATACTACAGGTTTTGCGAGGTTTTCAAGCATAAAACTCAAAGCCGAGGCACTGTATGCCATGGTGTCAGAGCCGTGTAAGACCACGAAACCATCATATTTTTCATAGTTTTCTTCGATTTTTTCCGCCAACTCGATCCAAAACTCCGGTGTCATGTTCGACGAGTCGATGAGGTGTTTGAAAGCGTAAAAATCAATGGTGTAATCGAGGTTGCGGAGCACAGGCATGTGCTCGTAAATATTACCGAAATCGAAAGGAGCCAGGCTGCCTGTCTTCGGGTCCTTCATCATTCCAATCGTGCCTCCGGTGTAGAGCACTAAAATCGATGGTTTTTTCATGTTCACTATGTTTTCGTTCTTTCGGGCGAAGCCTGAAGGCTTCGCCCGAAAGAACGCGTTGTATTCATATTTTAAATAGTCTTTTGGCGTTATTCGTTGTTGTTTTGCAAATCTCTTCTGTTGTCACCCCGTAAATCTCCGCCACTTTCTCGGCTGTCTTCACTATATACGCCGGCTCGTTGCGCTTGCCGCGATACGGCACCGGTGGAAGGTACGGGTCGTCCGTCTCCAACACTATGCACTCCAACGGAATATCTGCCAAAAACTCTTTTACACCGCAGTTCTTGTATGTTATCACGCCGCCGAGCCCTATATGAAAGCCGTAGGATAATGCGGTTCTCGCCTCGTCGAAAGTGCCGTTGAAACAATGCATCGCCCCGGCGAGGCGGCCGTCCTGCTCATGGTCTAAAACCTTGAACATCTCGGGAAAGGCGTTCCTCGTGTGAATAGAAACCGCTAACCCCAAGTCTTTCGCCCAGTGCAGCTGCTCGCGGAAAACCTCAATCTGCTCTTTCCTGAAAGTGTCGTCCCAATAAAAATCCAACCCGATTTCACCAACGCCAACCAACGGCGAGCTGTCATTCCGAGCGGAGTAGTCTCCTGTAAATCTCTCTATGATTTTCAACTTCTCCTTATAATCGTTTCTCACTTCTTCAGGGTGTAATCCCATCATAACTCTCACATTGTCAAGATGCCTTCCTTGAAACTCCATCATCGGTTTGATGGTTTTCTCGTCGGTGTTGGGCAACAGCAGCATCTCCACACCCGCTTCGATGGAGCGGTTGAACACTTCTTCTCTGTCAGTGTCGAAAGCTTCGTCGTAAATATGGCTGTGCGTGTTGATAATCATGTTGTTGCGTCTTAATAAAGGAAGTTGTCGTATGGATACCTGATTGCGTGCATGTCGCGGATTTCTTTGTAAAGCAAGTCTCTAAGTTCTTGATAATTAGTCCTTTCTGCCGCTGATATGAATATGCACGGCTTGTCTTTTGCCATCCAAGTATTCTTCCAATCGTCCAAAGAATAGTTTTTCTTGGTGACAGGTGTCAAGTCGTCGGCTTCTTTTTCCTCGTATTTGTATGCGTCAATCTTGTTAAACACCATGATGACTTTTTTGTCTCCGGCTCCAATATCGGTCAATGTTTGGTTCACCGTCTCAATCTGCGATTCAAAGTCGGAATGGGAGATATCTACCACGTGTAGCAAAATGTCTGATTCCCTCACCTCGTCGAGGGTCGATTTAAACGATTCCACTAATTGTGTCGGCAGTTTTCTGATGAAACCGACGGTGTCGGATAGCAAAAACGGCAGGTTTTCAATCACCACCTTTCTCACTGTGGTGTCCAAGGTGGCGAAGAGCTTGTTTTCGGCAAACACCTCGCTCTTGCTGAGCATGTTCATTATTGTCGATTTGCCGACGTTGGTGTATCCTACCAACGCTACACGCACCATCTGCTGACGGTTTTTCCGTTGCACGGATTTCTGCATGTCGATTTCTTCAAGTTTCCCTTTCAAAGAAGCGATTTTATTGCGGATAATCTTGCGGTCGGTCTCGATTTGTGTCTCGCCTGGGCCTCTCATTCCAATGCCGCCTCGCTGACGTTCCAAGTGGGTCCACATTCTGGTCAGACGTGGCAGCATGTATTGATACTGAGCGAGTTCCACCTGTGTCTTGGCGTATGCCGTTTTGGCGTTTTTAGCGAAAATGTCGAGTATGAGGTTTGTTCTGTCGAGTATGCGGCATTCAAGTTCCTTTTCGAGGTTTCTGATTTGTGTGGCGCTGAGCTCGTCGTCAAATATTGCCATGTCGATTTCTTCTGCTTTCACATATTGACGAAGTTCTTCAAGCTTTCCCGAGCCGAGATACGTCACGCTGTTGGGGCGTTCCAATGGCTGTACTAAACGACCAACGGCAATGCCTCCCGCCGTCTCTAAAAGAAACTCCAGTTCGTCGAGATATTCTTCTGTCCTCTCGCGGTTCTGCTCGTAGGTGCTTACTGCCACTAAAACCGCTCTTTCCTGCTTTTTTTCGTGCTCAATCATTAAAATGATTTAAATCCTATGATTTCCCTGACTTCTTTTATTGTCTTTCTTGCGCTTTCGCGAGCTTTCTCCGCTCCCAAACGAGCCACCTTATTAATATAATCGTCATTGGCGTCAATGTCGCGGATTCGTTCACGTATCGGTGTCACAAACTGAATCATGTCTTCCGCCAACTGTTTTTTCATGTCGCCATAGCGTATCGTCATGTTGTTGTACGCGTCGTCAAAAAACTGTACGGTCTCCGGTTTCGACACAATGTTCATCAGTTGGAAGAGGTTCGCGATAGGCTCCGGCTTCTCCTGATTCATCTCTGTCGGGCCGCTGTCTGTCTTGGCGCGCATCACTTTCTTGCGTATTGAAGCATCGTCTTCTGCCAAGAAGATGGCGTTGGCCTCGCCCTCGCTCTTGCCCATCTTGCCGTTGCCATCAAGACCTGGCACCTTGACTAATTGATTGCCGAAGTTAAACGCCTGCGGAATAGGGAAGTATTCAACGCCGTAAATGTTGTTGAAACGTCCGGCGAAGTCACGGGCCTTCTCAAGATTCTGCTCCTGGTCTTTGCCCACCGGCACATATTGTGACTTGTGTATGAGAATATCGGCGGCCATGAGGGTGGGGTAGGTGAGGAGACCTGCATTGACATTGTCGGGTTGCTTGCGAACCTTCTCCTTGAATGTTGTAACGCGCTCAAGCTCACCGATATACGCATTCATGTTTAGAAACAAATATAACTCCACGACTTCCGGCACATCGCTTTGTACATATAATGTGGCTTTTTCAGGGTCAACACCGGCAGCAAGGTATTCTACCAAAATCTGACGAACTTTTCCATGCAGGTCTTCTGGATTAGGATGTGTTGTAAGTGAATGATAATCAGCAATAAAGAAATAACAGTTGTAATTATCTTGAAGACGGATGAAGTTTTTCACCGCACCGAAATAGTTCCCGAGATGTAAGTTTCCTGTTGGTCGAATGCCACTTAATACGATTTCTTTCATAAGAAGGATATTTAAACCTGCAAATATACTAATAATTTTTGATAAACGACGAGATTTTTTGACAATTAGTCATTAGCCATTAGTCGTCGTTAGTCATTAGCCATTAGTCGTCGTTAGTCATTAGCCATTAGCCATTAGCCATTAGTTATCGGGGGTTATTTTGACGACTAATGGCTAATGGCTAATAACTAATAACTAATAACTAATGGCTAATGACTAATGGCTAATAACTAACGACTAATAACTAAAAAGATATTTCATCTCCGTTTTTATTCAGGAAAGCATACTGAAGGACGTGGAATGACTTGACTTCCTGGATGTGTATTTTTTTATGATACCTCCATCTCCATTTTCTTGCGATGGAGAATAGTCCTTTTGTCAGATAGGCATAGATGAATGGGTGCGCCTGGAGTGTTACCTCTTTCTCGTTTTGGTCGAGGAGCAGATACTTCAAGCTGCTTTCTATTTCATCGATGTAGATGAGCGACGGTTTGATTTTACCCGTGCCGTCGCAGACAGGGCATTTTTCCTGTACGGTTATTTCCATTGCCGGACGCACACGCTGTCGCGTGATTTGGATGAGTCCGAATTTTGTGGCAGGGAGAATGGTGTGCTTGGCGCGGTCTTTGGACATCTCTTCCTGGAGTTTGTCGAACAGCTCTTTGCGATGTTTCGCTTCGTGCATGTCGATAAAGTCCACGATGATGATTCCGCCCAGGTCGCGGAGGCGAACCTGCCGTGCTATCTCCACTGCTGATTCTAAATTGACAGCCAACGCATTCTCTTCTTGAGATGCTTCTTTGTTCAACCGATGACCGCTGTTCACGTCGATGACGTGCATGGCCTCGGTGTGTTCAATTATGAGGTAAACACCATTTTTGATTGTGACAATTCTGCCAAACGACCCTTTAACCTGACGTGCCACACCATAATGGTCAAAGATGGGCTCTTTGCCTTTGTATAGCTTGACTATGTCGGCTTTCTGCGGGGCGAAAGTGGCGATATAACTCTTGACTTCATCAAAGAGCGACTGATTATCAACAGTTATCGTGTTAAAAGACTCATTAAGAATGTCTCTCAACATAGCCGAGGTACGGTCAAGTTCGCTCACAAGCTTCGCTGGAGCCTTGCTTCCGTATAACGATTCGGTGACCTGCTCCCATTTGTCAAGCAGATACTTCATGTCGGCATCGAGGTCTTCGACCTTCTTCCCCTCCGCCACTGTGCGGATGATGACTCCGAAATTGTTCGGGCGTATGCTCTGAATGAGTTTTTTAAGACGACTGCGTTCTTCGCTGCTGCGTATCTTTTGCGACACCGACACGCGATTCGAGAATGGCACCAACACAATGTAACGTCCTGCAAAGGAAATCTCGGCCGAGATACGAGGACCTTTAGTGTTTATTGGCTCTTTCGCAATTTGTACCGGAATCTGGTCGCCAGCGTGAATGAAATCCGAAATCTTACCGGTCTTGTCAATGTCGTGACTCAATTTGAACTTGCTCATCACTGTCTGTGCCGTCTTGCCCTCGTGGGCTAACTTCGAAAACTGAAGCAACGAATTGATTTGCGGACCTAAATCCAGATAGTGTAAAAAAGCGTCCTTTTGATTGCCGATATCGACAAAAGCGGCGTTTAATCCCGGTAAAATCTTCTTCACCCTGCCGAAATAAATGTCGCCGACAGCGAAATTGCTGTTGATTTGCTCTTTGTGGAGCTCAACAAGCTGCTTGTCTTCCAACAAAACAATATTAACCTCTGAAACATCAGAACTGATGACAAGCTCTCTGTTGACTGTCGGAACTTTATTTGTGTTGTCCATAATATTACAAAGGTTTAAAATTATTTTAAAAACAATAACACAACATCGGTATTGGCAATGCTGTGTTATGTTTACCGTAAGAAACTAATCCTAATGATTATTTCTTTTTATGTCTATCCTTTCTGAGGCGTTTTTTGCGCTTGTGGGTGGACATTTTGTGTCTTTTGTGCTTTTTACCGTTTGGCATGATACAAAAAAATTATAAGACTATTTTACTTGAGATCGTTGATAAATGATTTGGCTGGCTTGAAAGCGGGGACTTTGTGTGCCGGGATAATGATAGTCGCACCCTTGCCACCGTTAGCGCGAATGTTTCTGCCCTTCTTAGCCGCTCTTTGTTTGCTCTTGAAACTGCCAAAGCCTCTAAGATATACATCTTCGTTATTCTTAACGGCTTCTTTCACGATTTCCATGAAAGATTCAACAACTGCCTGGGCGTTGCCTTTTTCAACACCGGTCTTTTCAGCAATTTTTGCTACGATTTCAGCTTTTGTCATGATTTTTAATATTTTAATTTGTTATTGTAATTTTTCAGACTGCAAAGATAATAAGTTTTTTTTAAATGGGGACAAAAAAAATATTTTTTTTCATTCATCTTCTTATACATACGTTTTTTTTCATATTTTTGCACTATTAATCGAAATGCGTATTGTGTAAAAAATTAACGTTATGGCAAGTCTTAACAAAGTGATATTAATCGGCAACTTGGGTAGAGACCCGGAAGTAATATCTTTCGACAATGGAACAAAAAAAATGACCGTATCTCTTGCAACCACAGAACGTTATCGTGATCGTGACGGCAACTGGCAAGAGCAGACCGAATGGCACAACCTCGTCAGCTGGGGCGTCTTGGCACAAGATATCGCCGACAAACGCCGCAATTATGTGAAAGGCGACCAATTATATGTCGAAGGTAAGATAAGATCCCGTCAGTATGTTGATAACCAAAATGTTACACGTCATATTACGGAAATTGTCGTTGATAAGATGATGAGCCTCGGCAGCAGTCGTCAACAACAGCAACAGAATAACAATGCTTCGTATAACGCATATAGCAATCAACAGCCACAGCAACAACCACAGTATCAGCAGCCTGTCGAGTCCCAGGTGCCAACTCAAGATTATAATGGCGACGACCTCCCGTTCTAAATCATGATAGAAACTCAATTTTTTCTCGGCATCACATGGGGAACGGCCGTGTGCCTTGTCATCTTGTTGGCGCTTCTCCTTTGCTCCGCCCTCGCATCGGCGAGCGAGACCGCTTTTTTCTCGCTTCTCCCGAGCGATATCAATGAAATGGAGAACTCTAACCAGCGCTCGGATAAATTAGTGCTTAAACTTAGGAACAACCCTAAACGCTTTCTTGCCACAGTGCTGATAACCAACAATTTGGTCAATGTCACAATCACTATTTTCTCAACTTATATCATGGCAAGAATGTTCAACCTCGCCGCAAATCCGGTCTGGGCTTTCATTATTAATGTGGTGGTAGTGACCTCGCTTATACTTATTTTCGGTGAGATGATTCCCAAAATAACAGCGGCAAAAATGGCCCGCACATTGTCAACAGCCCTCGCACCGACGATAGGCGTGCTCGTGGTGATATTCAAACCCTTGAGCAATCTGCTGATTAAATCCACGATGATTATTGATAATCGTATGGCTAAAAAAAACACCGATACATTGTCAATCAGTGATCTGACTACAGCTGTTGACATAACCACGGCAGACGAGACACCAAGCGAAGAACGCTCCATGCTGCAAGGTATAACAACGTTTGGGGAAAAAGAGGTCAGCGACATCATGAGACCGCGAGTGCAGCTGTTCGCAGTGAAAAACACTACACGGTTCGACCATCTCCTTGAAATGATTATTGAGAATGGATTCTCCAGAATACCGGTTTATGAAGAAACACTTGACGAGATAAAAGGTATTTTGTACGTTAAAGATTTGCTGCCTCATCTCGAAGAACCTGATTTTAAATGGCAGGAACTGCTTCGTGCCGCCTTCTTCGTGCCGGAAAACAAGAAAATCAACGACCTTTTCCAAGATTTCCGTACAAAAAAAATACATATAGCCATCGTAGTCGATGAATACGGAGGCACCTCGGGACTCGTTACCATGGAAGACGTGCTCGAGGAGATTGTCGGTGACATCAGCGATGAGTTCGATACAGTGGTGGAAAACCAGAACTATAAGAAAATCGATGATAAAACTTATATCTTTCAAGCTCAAACAAGTCTTGTTGACTTCTGTAAGGTGTTTGAAATCAACGAGTTGTATTTTGAAGATATAAAAGGCGAATCCGACACGCTCGCAGGTCTCATACTCGAAAAAGAGGGTCGTATCCCGCAAGCCGGATTCTCCACCTCATACAAAGAGTTCGTATTTCAAATAACAAAAACCGACAAACGTAGGATTATCGAGATAAAAGTTGTTTATAATGAGAAAACCGACGAATAGCCTGACAATACTGCTAATTCTTGTGATTGCAACGGCTTGCGGCGATAATAAACCGCAACCGAAACCCCGTGGCTATTTTCGTATAGATATGCCGGAAAAACAATATGTTTCCCTCGATACAATGCGCCATTATACCTTCGAATACCCTGTTTATGCCACCATCACTCCAGACTTTTATTCGTTGAACGAAAAAGATTGGGCGAATGTGGTCTTCCCCTCTTTCAAAGGCACCGTGCACATATCCTACAAAAATGTCAACGACAACCTTTCAGAATATGTTGAGGACGCTTATCGTATGATTATCAAACATATAGGCAAAGCAACGGGAATCCGCGACAGCGTCGTTATTAATAATGATAAAAAAGTATATGGTTTGGTGTATCTTCTTGATGGTGAAGGAGTCGCATCGCCGTTGCAGTTTTATCTGACCGATAGCACCGAGCATTTTCTGCGCGGGTCGCTTTATTTCAACACTTATCCAAACAACGACTCGCTCCAGCCGGTAATCGACTTTATCAATGCCGATGTGAGACATCTGATAAATACTCTTGAATGGAAATAAATCTTAAATGATATGAAAAAATACATTCTCTTTATTTGTGTCATATTACTGACAATCAATGGTTTGTCGCAGTCGCAGCTTTATTCGGGAATGATTTCCAAAGATGATGACGGCGCCTACTTCTATATGCGCAGCTCGCTTGAAATGGTATATATCGATTCGGATTATTTTCCAAACAAAGAACTTGTTGACAATTCATGGAACAATTACATGGACCCTCAAAAAAACTTTCCGAACCAATATAACAAGCATGGTGCGGAGATTGGTGTCGTGCCTGTGGGCATTGACCGCGAAATGTCGGATAAAGAAATGGCCAATCTTCTTTTAAACTATATCAATAGAAATAAAATAGCCAATAAATTGATTATGCGATGGTTTAATTATAATAAGGATGGAAAAATCGCCTATGATACCGATTATCCGGAAAATCCCGAGGCGATGATTAACATGCAGACCATTTTCGAAAGAGGCTATTATACAGTAAATGCAGGTGACGAGAACCTCGCGATGTCGGCGCTTAAACGCGACAAGGACATTAAAATAAAGGAATTGTCCATGAAACTCCTGCCATTCACTTTCATGACGTTCACGAAATTGGAGTTTTATGAAAACGAACCTGTCGCGAGAGCTGTTAGAGACGCTGCTATCATCGCGGCGGAGGCTGCTTACACTAAAGCGGTAAACGAAGGGTCAAAGGAACAAACGGCGCGCCTTTGGTGTGATTTGGCAATTATCGCGGCAAACGCAGCGTATAATGCGACGAAAGACGGCTATACCTTGAGGACTAATACATGGCTTTACAAACTCGTTTGGGACGAAAAAACCGAGCTGTATTTTAACAACAAAGTTCTTGAAAATCCTCGACTGCTTGAAAACAGCAATGCTTTTAAAATGGAATATGTTGACTGTCAATCCAATAAGAGTCTCGTCATTTTTTCGGTAACGAGAAGCTTTGAGGAAATAATCAATTTGACGATGGTGAGGAACTTAAACAAGGTGTTTGTGGAGCTGCAAAACCGTAACGATGTCTTTAAGGTGTGGACCCCGCTTCTTGACTTTTACAGCCTCGTCAGCCCGCGTCTCGAGGCGCCTGTTACCGTCGATGGCAAAATGATTACGGCAAAAATAGGCACCAAAGAGGGCCTTCGTGGAGGCGAGAGGTTTTCCGTGTATGATGAAGATGGCAAATTCTACGGTTATGCGATAGCCCGGCAAGGAATGGTCTGGGATAATGGTGATGAAACCGGGAACGATTCCCAAGAACTCTATGAGCCTCAACTGGACAAGAAAGGAAATCTTGTGACTTGCACCACGTTTAAAGGTAAAAAACTGAAAAACGCGCGCACCGGTTTGTTGTTGTTGAACCCGATGCCGCCCAAAAGAATGCGTATAGCGGCCAGAATCGGCACCAAAGAGGGTGTCGAGAATAACGATAAATACAATGTTTATCAATATGACGCGGCAAAACAAAGCCTCAATAAAGCCGGAACAGTGAAAGTCGTCAAAGGCAAAATTTGGGATAACTATTATTACAACGCCGGCGATGCCAACCGGAGGGCGCAAGGACAACCGGCATCGCTCAAAAAACGCGACAAGGACGGATTCCGTATCACGGAAACACAGTTTAAAGGCAAATGCAAAGTGCAACCCGGAATGTTTTTAAGAAAATATAAATAACGTTTTTGTGGATTTTTTTGATTTTTTGCAAAAAATGTAGTATTTTTGCACGTTTTTATCATAAAACATTGATCGAATGTAGAATTTTTATCATAAAAGAAAGGGGGATAGCATGATTGAAACATTGACAATCGGCTCGCTGAAATGGCGTCATGTGACGAATCCGGCGGATGAAGACTTTAAATTTTTGAAGGAAAAATTTCATTTCCACCCTTTGGACATTGAAGACTGTAAATCAGTCAACCAACGCCCGAAAATAGATATCTACGACGACTATTACTTCCTGATTCTTCAGTATCCTAATTTTGACCGTCAGAACAAATTCATCAAGACAAAAGAGGTGAAGTTCTTCTGGGGCGAGGATTATATCATCACCATCGAGAAATCGCCATGGTATGTGAGCCAGCTGTTCAACGAATATCAGGAACGCGACATGAACGAACTTGAGAAAAACCTCAAGACATCTGACATACTGCTGTATCGTATCTTTGAAAAACTGATGATGGAGTCTCTTTATTTATTGAAGAAGGTGGGACTCGACCTCGAGTTGATAAACCGCGAGCTTTTCGGTACGAAACAAGTGAAAATCATCGAAAGAATAAGTGTCACGAGGAAGAATATCATCACAGTGAACACCATCTTCAAGCCTCAATTGAGGGTGTTCCACGCATTCGAGACAGGTCAGATTAAAGGTTTCGGCGATGTCGAATATATGGAAGACTACTGGGGCAATATCCTCGACTACTACCAGAAAGTATGGGATATGACCGAAGACTATGAGGACTTGATTGAGGGTCTTTCCAAGACCTTCGACTCGATGCAGACAAATAAAACGAACGAAATCATGAAGATTCTCACTCTGATTTCGTCCATTATACTTCCGTTGACATTTATCACCGGAATTTTCGGTATGAATGTGGTGTTCCCGTTTATCCCGGAAGGCTCAACCACTGCAATATGGATTATTGTAGGCGTGATGGCCTTGATGGGAATGGGGTTGACGCTTTTGTTCAGACACCGTAAATGGTGGTTTTAGTTGATTTCAAAAGAGTTGCATTCAATATGATAGAAAACAATGGGTTCGCCGTTGTTTTTTTCTATTTTTTTGCGGAAAGCCTTTATTTGGAGTAATTGGGCGTTGTCTCCCTCGTCGTTCTCGTCTATCTCAATACCCGCGGCTTTGTTTTCTGTTCCGCAGTGACCTTCTTCCGCAGTCTCGCCTTTCATCAACTGCTCGTTGACCTCGTCTTCCCATTTGTTAAGATAGTCCTCGTCAATGGTTTGAGTGATTTTCACTGTACCGCGTACAGTGTAAACTTTGCCGATGGTTTCCTTGTCGAAAGGCTTCATGTCCGGATTTGTGAACACTGTGACAAGTTCTTCTCCGCCATTTTCTGATGTCAGGAATAGTTTTCTGCCGCTGTGCGAGCAGATGTGGGTGGCGATGCCGGTGATTGAGACCTCTTTGTCAACAAGTTTTGATGCCTGCTGTTTGAAATTCTCCACCGAGACATTGGTTGGTTTGCTGCAAGATGCGACAAATAGCGCAAAAAACGCAACTAATAATGATAATGTTGACTTTTTCATTTTTGGTGTGATTTTTAAAAATGTAGAGATGTCACATCGTGACATCTCTACTGAAATTTAGCATCTAATATCTAATAGTTAATGTCTAATGTCTAATGTCTAATGGCTATTAGCTATTAGCTATTAGCTATTAGCTATAGCCATTAGCTTATTTCACAACGACTTTTGTTGTTTTGCTGAAGCCGTTGGCGTTGACTGTGCAGAAGTAAACACCGCTTTCGAGGTCGATATTAATGCTGTTTTCACCTGTTGTGAGGGCTTTGTTGAAGCTCTTCACTGTCTGACCGGCGAGATTGACGAAAGTGATTGTCGCATTGACATTCGTGGCCGAGCCGACCACGATGTAGTCTGTCGCAGGATTAGGATAGATGTTATAGACGACATCTTGAGCCTTTATTTCTTCGGTATCGAGGTTGGAGAGACAGTCAGGGACAATCTTGACAACATGGATTAAGTTTTCTGTCGCTGCTGTTTGAGTTGCATAGTTGCCGGTGTAGAGACCAACTTTATCATCGCCTTGGTAACCAAGCCAGAATTCACCGGCGTTGTTGACGTTGAGAACGCTGATTGTGAAGATTCCCTCGGTGTAGATGAGCATGATGTCTTCAAAGAGGTCGTCTTTATTTTGATGCCAGTAACCAAGTTCTGCGTCGTAATAGCTTACATATATACTTCTGTAGTATCTGCCCTCGTCTTCACGTAGTGTGCAAGGTGCCGAGAATGCGCATGCGATGTTGCCGGCAGGGTCGCATGATAATGCAGGCATGCCTGACTGTCCGCTGCGGAATTTGTAGAAGTAGTCGTTTTCTACATAGAATTTGTCATTCTCGTACAAAACAATATTGCCTTGTTCGTCATAGAACATTGGGAGGTAACCTATCCATTTTGTCGAGTCGGCAATCATTTTGATATAACCCGGGTTCTCTTCATCTGGCCACCAGAGTCTCAAGGCGTGGTGTGGGTTGCCGTCGATGGACTGGATAGGAGCATCTTGTGTGTCGTTCCAATAGTAAATTCCGTCAACAGCTCTGCCACGGAATGTGGTGTACATGTTGCCAACTTCGGAGTGCAAATACTCGTAGGTGTTCATTGCTACGTGGACAACGCCGTTGTTGTCGATAACGAGAGCTGTGTTGGCTGGACCGAACACTGTGTCCGTAAAGACTGACTGTGGGTCTGTTTCCCAATCCAAGCCATAATATGGGTTTTCCCAGACAACTGTTCTTGTCCAAGTCTGACCGTCATCGGTTGATTTGTACATGAGAACATGGCTCTGGAGGTCGTCTGAATAGACGATGGCGACATTGTGTCCGTTGGCTGCAATTGAATAGGCATCTGCGCTATAGGTGTTGTGTTCTTCGCCTGTTGCTGCAAGTGGCGAGTATTCGCATGTCCAGTTGACAGCATCTTCTGAACGGTAGTAAACCTGGAAGTGCTCTACAGGAGTGCCTGAATGCTGAATGTCGGCAATCACGTGGATGATGTTGTGGTTGTCGCCTGAAGTCGCCACTCTTGGCCATGCGGCATCGTCGCCTGGATAAGGAAAACCTTCCGGAGCTGATGGAAGAGTGCTCTTGAGAATCCATTCGCCTTGACCGGCTGTTTCTCTCACCCAGCAGCGAATAGGGGCGTGTGAAAGGAGGATTTCTCCGTTTTCACCCCACCGTGCAATTGTCGGCCAACCGGTTCTGTAGTCACCCTCAACGCGGGCTTCTGGCATGTCGCCCCATGATGTGCCGTCGTAGAAGTTGTAACCTGTACCGCGGTCGCTGTTTACAGTGTTGGCCTCATGCGACATCATTGCTGTGACAGCGACTGAACCGTTAGAGAACTGAACCATGCGGTTTGAACACCAGCTGTTTGACTGGAGGTCGAAATTTGTCATGATTGTCTCGGCATCGTCCATGCTCAAATACCTGTTGACGACAACGCTCTTGGCTGTGGTCGGAACATAAGTTGCTGATTCTGCTGTTGCTTCTGTGCCGACAATAACTTTGTCTTTGCTGACAGTAACAGCTTTGAGGTCGTTCTTTATGACCTGTTTTTGTGCGAATGCACCGAAGCCTAAAACAAGGCTTAACGAAAGTAAAAGTACTTTTTTCATTTTTAATTTTTTTTGGTATTAAACAATATTCAATCTTAATTCAGATGCAAAAATACAAAAATTTGTTTACCATGCATATTTTTTTTAAAAAATTTTTCAATTAAGGTACTGAAAAATTATGTAATTTTATGGCTTGAAAAATTTAAATAAAATGAGAAGACTAACCTTATCTATTGTATTGATGTTGCTTTTTGCAGCATGTTCTACGGAAACGACGCAAGATGTCGCTTGTTATGTGGATGCTTTTATCGGAACAGGCGGTCACGGACACACTTATCCGGGCGCCACTGCGCCTTTCGGAATGGTGCAACTCAGTCCGGACACCAGAATGGATGACTGGGACGGCTGCTCCGGCTATCATATCTCTGACAATCATATACTTGGATTCAGCCATACGCATCTGAGCGGAACGGGTTGTAATGACTACGGGGATTTTCGTTTTATGCCTATCGTTGGCGAGAAGCATTATAAATCAAGGGATTACCGTTCTTCTTTCCGTCATGAGAGCGAGGTGGCGCGTCCTGGTTATTACAGCGTTGTTCTTGACGACTATGATATAAAGGTGGAGCTTGCCGCCGGAGTGCGTGCCGCGATGCACCGTTATATTTTCCCTCAAGGAGAAAATGCTTCTGTGATTTTGGATTTGAAGGAATCGACGCTGTCGTCAGAAAAGATTTATGAGGCTTG
>OLGV01000176.1_pt1 | contig 28103 bp, 26 predicted proteins | sample 1605761 | NCBI WGS metagenome assembly OLGV01 (sample SAMN03283245) | human gut metagenome | biome: human-associated habitat; material: feces | host: Homo sapiens | place: Peru | collected 2012
CGATTGAATTAATAAAAGTGCGGAGCACCCGAATTAATACAAGCGAAGCGCGAGCCAAATCCATCTGAGCAAATTGGGAATCTGCCGAGAGCGTTCTTTCATAATTTGAAAAAAAACTCAAAATTCGGGATATATAAAGGAAGAACTTATGATTTCAAATAGAATGAAAAACCTGCATCCTTACGTTCCGGGTGAGCAGCCAAAGGACAGGGTTTACATAAAACTTAATGCAAATGAAAATCCGTATCCGCCGGACGCTAAAGTTGTTCAGGCTGTTTCTGATTTTGTAAAGAACAATCCGATGCGTCTTGCTCTTTATCCTGACCCTGACTCGCTGGAGCTTCATGCGGCGATTGCGGAGATGCTGAATAAGACCGGCGGCGTTCTGTGCAATGCGGAAGTTTCCGGGGAAGAAACCGGGCCTTCTGAAAAAGACCGGATTCCTTTTAAGGTTACTTCCGATATGATTTATTCAGGAAACGGAAGCGATGAGGTTCTTTCCTTTGTTTTCTACGCTTTTTTTGACAGCGGAAAAAAACTTGTGCTTCCTGAATTTACGTACAGTTTTTATCCTGTTTACGCCGGATTTTACGATATAGCCACTGATATAGTACCTATGAAAAAAGACTGGTCGCTTGATACGGATGAAATGCTTCTGCGCGCAAAAAGAAATGGCTCTGGATTGATTTTCGCAAATCCGAACGCGCCTAGCGGAATCGGGTTGGAACGCGCTCAGGTGCGTGAAATGCTTAAAAAAGCGGACTCGGACAGGATTTTTGTTGTTGACGAAGCCTATTGCGATTTCGGCGGAGAGTCGTGCATTCCTCTTCTGGAAGAATTTAAAAATCTGGTTATAGTAAGGACTTTTAGCAAAAGTCTTTGTGGAGCAGGCTTAAGGTTAGGATATATTGTAGCTTCCCCTGAAATTGTAAATTATGTTACGACAGTAAAAAACAGCCTGAACCATTTTCCGATTGATGCCGTTGCGCAGTGCGCAGGTGTCGCGGCCTGCAGAAATCCGGCGTATTACTGCGGATGTGCAAAAAAGGTTGTTGCGGAGCGTGAAAAATTTCAGGATTTTCTTAAGGAAAACGGCTGGGATTTTATTCCGTCAAAAACAAATTTTGTGCTTGCAAAAAAGCCGGGTGTGAGCGGCGAAAAAGTCTACGAAGAAATAAAAAGACAGGGAATTCTTGTGCGCCACTTTAGCACAAAAGGAATTGAAGATTACGTCCGCATAACAATCGGTACGGAAGAGCAGATGAACGCGCTTAAAACCGCGATGAAAATGATTTGATATTGCGGTGCTAGGGGCTTGCCCCTGAAGCGTGCCGGGAAAAGATAGGGTTGCAGGGAAAGAAAAAAAACGCTTCGAAAGTAGAGGGTTTGTCTTTTCCTACGAAAAAAGCAGCTGGCAGTAAGCCAGAAAAAAGGAATTTATATGAGATTTTTGATTTTAACAGACATTCATGGAAATGTTTCAGATTTGGAAAAACTTGATTCAGAATTCAAGGCGGCGGATGCTGTTATTTTTGCAGGCGATTTTTGTGAATGTTTTAAGACCGAGACTTCAAAGCCTGTTCTGGATGCGCTTGTAAAAAAGCATGATGAGATTTACGCAGTCCTTGGAAATTGCGATGAGCCGGAATTTATAGAAGAACTTGAAGATTCTGGAATAAATGCGGAAAGGACTTTGAACTATACCGGCGGAATTGCAATAGTCGGTTCTGGCGGCGGCAGTAAATTCACCGGAAAAACTCCGAATGAACGCGATGAGGATGAGCTTGTCTCTGATTTTGACATTCTTAATCAGGATGAATTTAATGGCGACTATTCAAATGTGATTCTTGTCAGCCATAATCCGCCGAAAAACACAAAGTGCGATGCCGTTACTCCGGAGCTTCATGCCGGCTCTGAAAAATTCCGCGCACTCATTGAAGAAAAAAAGCCGCTTGCGGTTGTTACCGGACACATACACGAAGGCGCCGGAACTGACAGAATTGGAAATACCCTTGTAATCAATTCAGGCTGCTTTGGCGAGAACGGAACTTACGGAATCCTTGAAGTTGAAAAGAATAATGGAATTTGGGCTGTAAAGACCGCTGAAATTAAGAAAATACATAAATAGCCCGGTTGCCGCTTTCTTTTTCTTCCCGCTCATTCAATTTTTGCGCTGAATTTTTAAGACTGAATATTTGGGATGTATAAAGAATTATTCTTTCTGCGACTGCACGAATCTGAATCCCATATAATCGTAGCATTCGTTCGCGTCGTAGCCGTAGCGTTCTGCGGCAAAGCAAAATACTGTATATTCTGAAAAACTTCCGCCGCGGCAGATTCTCTGGCTTCCGTATTCCGGACCGGCGCATATTTCGTTTTCTTTTTGTTCCGTGTAATCTGCGAACCAGTCCCAGCAGAATTCCAGAAGATTTCCGGACATATCAAAAAGACCTGCTCCGTTGGGGTTTCCGGTTCCGGGCGCAGGAGCGGTGTCTTCTGAAAATGGAGTTCCTGCCGTTCCAACTGCCATGGATGCGTCTGCGTTTTCATTTGTCCATGCGTATTTTAGCGTTTCGTTCTCGCTGTCCGCAGAAAAGTCTCCGCTGGCTTTGTTGCCTTTCTGGATTTTATCTTTTGAAATCCGGGCGGCGTATTCCCATTCTGCTTCTGTGGGAAGCCTGAATCCGTTTGCGCTGAAGTTGCATTCCGCAAGGTCGCATTTTGCAGTGTCCGCTGAATTTTTCAGGATTTCGCCGTTGTAGGTGTAGCATGGCTTCAGTCCGCAGTATTCGCTGAACGCGTTGCACCAGACGATTGCATCGTGCCAGCTTATCATTGTAACCGGCTGCCCGAGTCCTTTTTTTGAAGGGGCTTTGCCGCGGCGTGCGCGCGAGCCTTCCTGTCCGGGATTTTGAAACCTGTAGCCGTTTTTTTCAGCATCTTTTCTTACCATAAACCAGAGTGTGTAAGGCGTTTCGTATCTGTTTATTAAAAATGATTCTACGGTTCGTTTTGCAGTGCAGGTTTGAACATCTTCGCCGATTGTGTACGAGCCGGAAGGAATCTTCACCATGTCAAGCTCGTTGAAAAGAATCCTTGGACTGTTCTGCGCAAAAACCGCAGCCGCAATCATAAAAAAAATACTGGATATTATTCTGTTTTTCATAAAATTTTTCCATGCCTCCTGATAGGATGAGTTTTGCCTGCGTTTTTTTAGTCCGCATTAGTTGTTGCAATAGAACAAGCCGAAAAAGTTGACTCTAAGCAAAATTCTGATTTTCAATCAGTCCATACAAATACAATGCGCTTTGACCGTATAGACCCATGGAGTCGTCTTCAAGAAGTTCCGCCAGTGGAGAATTGTAAATTTTCCGCAGGGCTTCATTTTCTGTTAAATTTTTATTTTTCATCAGAAGTTCCGCAATTTGAGGAATCAAAATTGTTTTTACAAGATGATGTGTGTCTGCCATTTTTGCCTCATTTCCAACTGATTTTCTGTATCTCATAACTTTCTTTAAAGTGGAGCGCTTTTAAAGCTTCATCGGTGCAGAAACAAGTCTGATCATTTATTTTTTCAAATTTCAGATGTTCCGCAGCATCTTCTTTTCTCATGATTCCTGCAAGAACATATTCAACAGTTTCTCCTACTTTGTCATCTGCGATTTTTCCAGAAACAATATCAAATCCATGCCTAAACTCCAAGTCTGAACGGCAGCTGACAACAAAATCAAGCCAGTCCAAATCTGGTCTTGCAAATCTCTTTATTTTTAGATTTCTTGCAAGTTTATCATCAAATTCATAAATATTAACAATAGCTATTTCTTCTTTTTCAGTCTGTTTTGAGTATAGCCTTGCAACTCTGATAGCCCAGCGTTCAGCCTGTTCTTTTATGGAAGTTGTGTAAAATCCAAAGCCGAAGTCGCGTCCTTTTTCCTGAAAGAGAATTTTTGGATTTTTAATCTGCGTGTATGAACCGTGATATAAAATCATTTTCTGCTCTCCGCGCCACCTGAAAGCCACTTGTCAAAATAATTCATCAGATATGTTTTTCCCATTCCATGCAAATCTTCATAGTCACTTTCAAGATGATTCAGAAGCCTGGTTTTTTCAAAATCCTTAAAAACCTTGGATGACGGAAGATTTTTATATTCGGCGTAGTTTTCTATGCAATATGTTTTAAATGAAAGAAGTGACATTTTTTTACTCCCGCTGATATTTTTCAAAACAATTTGGAATTTCGCCTAATTCTAATATTGAAATCCATAGGTTATTATAACACAGCCTTGAAGAATTTTTAACTGTTTGTGGGTTAAACTCCACGGATTACGTTTGTTATAAAAATCAAGATTAAGAAATCTAAAAGATACAGACACCTTTCCACGATTTAAAGAATATTTTTTGCAATGCCTACACATTTTGAACTCTGTCAATTCGAGGGTCTTGAATTTTATCCAGAATAAAATATACTTTACTTTAAAGTAACTAACTGTGGAGTAAATTATATGAATAATGGGGAAATATTTATCGGGCGGAAAAAGGAGCTTGATTTGCTGGAATCGCTGTATAATTCTGGTAAATTTGAAATGCTGATTCTTCATGGCAGGCGCAGAGTAGGCAAGTCATATCTTTTATCCCATTTTGCAAAAAATCACCAGAAAAATGTCGTTTACTTTACAGGCGATAAATCTTCCGAAAAAAGTAATGTTCAGAATTTCTGCGAAGAGCTGAATAAAGTTCTAAAAGCAGGGGATTTTTTGAGCTCATTTTCAACTTGGAATGATGTTTATTCTTTTCTTAAAAATACAGAAATAAAAGAACGGCTTGTGTTGATAATTGATGAGTTCACTTATCTTTACAATTCAAATCCGGCTTTTGATTCCGGTATGCAAAATGCGATTGATAAAATCCTGAAATCAAAAAACATCTTTCTTGTATTGTGCGGTTCTGAAGTTTCTGTAATCGAAGAGGTAATCGATGATTCTACAAAACCGCTTTACGGAAGAAAAACAGCCGAGTTGAAGCTTCTTCCTTTTACTTATAAAGAGGCAAGGGATTTTTTTCCGAACTATTCAAATTCTGATGCGCTTTTGGCTTATTCTATACTGGGCGGAATTCCGCTTTATCTCTCGCTTTTTGATGACAAGTTTTCTATAAAAAAGAATGTAATCAGGCACTGCCTTTCTACAACAGGATACCTTTTTAACGAAATTGAAACTCTTCTTCGTATGGAACTGAAAGAAACTTATTTCTATAAGAACATCATGCTGGCGATAAATGCGGGCGCCTCGACATTTAACACAATCAAGGACAAGGTTGACGATGATTCGGCTAAAATTGCAAAGTACATCAATGTTCTGATAAATCTGGGATTCATAAAAAAAGAAGTTCCTTGCGGCGAAAAAGAAAAAAGCAGAAACACCTTGTATTCAATTTGCGATAATTATTTCGCATTTTATTTTGCCTTTATTTTTAAACATCGGAACATGCTGAACGGCTTGATTTCGCCTGAGCTGTATTTTGAAAGAGAGCTTACCAAGGAGAGGCTTAACGCTTTTGCAGGCTATAGGTTTGAGGCGGTGTGCGAAACATATTTGAAGGAGCAGTTTTATAACGGAAAAATGCCGTTTTTTGCAGAAAATCTTGGCCGCTGGTGGGGCAATAATCCGGTTTTAAAGAAGCAGGAGGAGATAGACATTCTTGCAACGGACAATGAAAATGCCGTCATCTGCGAATGTAAATATACAGATGAACCTTTTGATGAAAAACAGCTGAAAGATTTACAGGATTCCGCATTGTGCGTCAGACAACCAAATAAGTCTTTCATTATTTTTTCAAAAAACGGAGTTACTTCCGGCGTTAGGAAGCAGATAGAAAAAAAAACGGATTATTTGGTTGTTGCCTTGGAAGATTTGTTTTAATTGAATTGGTTCAAGCCTGCATAAATCAATGACAACTCGGAAGAAAAATACGAAATTTGATAAAAGACTTTACATACAGTGGAATTCTTGCGTTAGGGATTGCAGCGGAAATGAGGCTTGCCGAATTGCAGCGGAAAGCCCGACGGCGCGAAGCGACGGAACGCCCTTTCTATTCTTCCAGCGCCGCTTCGATTGACTTGAGGCGTCTGGCCGCTTTCCGTTCTTTTCTTTTTTGCGCAAGTGATTTTTTCTGCTCTTTTGGTCTTCGCGGATATTTTGTTTCGTAGAGTCCAAGGATTACGTTTGTTATAAAAATCGAGATAAGGCAGATTGCGGTGATAATCCACACTGAAAGAGGTCCGTATTTTACAAAAGGCAAATCTACGTTCATTCCGAAAAAACTTGTTATGAACGTTGGAACCATCATTATTATGTTCAGGATTGAAAGGCGCTTCATGTAGACGTTCAGGTTGTTTGAGATTACGCTGTCGAACGCGTCTGTTACGCCCAAAAGTACGTTTCTGTAGGTGTCGGCCATTTCAATAGCCTGCTTGTTGTCGATTTCAACGTCTTCCAGCCAGTCCATGTCGTCGTAGTCAAGCTTTATGAGCTTTGTCTTGTGGAATTTTTCAAGTAGAAGCTGGTTGCTTTTTAATGATGTTGTGAAGTAGACGAGCGATTTTTCCAGGCTGAGGAGCTGGATGATTTCTTTGTTTTCGATTGAAAGCTGAAGCTCGTTCTGGATTGCGGTTGAGCGGCGGTTGATTTCCTTAAGGTAGCGCAGGAACGTTATGTTTGAGCGGCCGATGATTCGCATTATAAATGCCGGAAAATCCGCAAGGACAATGCCTTTTGCGCGGCCGGTCGCAAAATCCCTAAGAACTTCGCAGTCCGTCCAGCAGATTGTGATTATAACGTTGTCTTTAAGGATGATTCCGAGCGGTATTGTAAAGTACGGAGTTTCTGCTGAAGGTTCAAAAATAGGAAGCCTGAGGATTGTAAGTACATAATCGTCGCCGTCTTCCAGGCGCGAAAGCTCGTCCGGGTCAAGAATATCCAGGATGTGCTCCGGGTCGATTCCGTAATTTTCCTGAAGCTGCTCAACGTCGTCGCGCGTTACGATTCGCGCGTCAACCCAAATCCGGGCGTGTGCGTCAATTTCCTCATCTTTTACTTTTACAAGCTTTCCGCCTGTCTGTTGCTGCCAGTAAGTAATCATTGAAGTTACCTCGAATTGCCGGATTGCGCAGATTTTTGAACTTAAAAAATACTATCACAAAAAAAGCCGAGGGGCAAGGATTAGGGAAGTTATGAAAAAATTGAATCAGTAAAATGTAGGTAAAATATTAGCAATTTTAAAGAAAAAGATTGCATTTGAAATAATTCAATTTTATACTGAACGAAATAATTCCCTTTGTTAGAAAGGGAAAAGGAGAAAAAATGAACAACGTTTTTACAAAATCAACTGTGCTTCTGGCACTTTTGGCAATTTTGTTGGGGGGGGGTATAACTTCTTGTAAAGATGACGGCGATTCTGGTGAGGCACAGCCTGGATATGTCGGAAAAATCTATTCCGCGAAAGACGGCAAAAGTTATTTAAAAATCGACACAAAAGACACCGCGACTTATTGTGTGTGGGAAGAAGGTTCGAGTGCGCAGGCTTCTGCAAGGGCGGCGGAAACTGGAAGATATGTGCAAAAATCAGGTCGATATACTGTTGAAATTGTGGACGGTAAAGAAACGTTCAGTTTAAAAATAACGGATGATGATGGAAATGAGCTGTCAATTATCGCGGATTTTACGCAAGAAAGCGCTCTTGTTAATTTTAAAGTCAATGGTGAATCTGTAGAGTTTGTAAAGGTGAAAACTAATCCTAAGAAACCAGGTGATGTTGTTATTGATGATTCTAGCGATGATAGTTCTGATAGCGATGATGTTACGATTCCAGAAAGTTTTGTAAAAATTCCAGCTGCATCAATAGATGGAACGGAAACTTGGACACCAGATTCAAATGTATTTGTAAGTGGCAGAAAAATGGATATAGCTTCTTTCTATATGAGTGATCATCCTGTAACAAGAGCAGAATATAAGGCGATAATTAAAAATCCGCCTGATTGGATGTATACTGCTTGGGAATCTAATGCGTATGATAAGGATGGCAATAAACTTCCGAGTGATGCTATTGGAAATAATCCAGCAATTAATATCAGTTGGTATGACGCTATTGTGTACTGTAATAAACTTTCCATGAAGAAAAATTTAACTCCATGTTACAAAATTAATAATTCAACAAATCCTGATGATTGGGGTGATGTTCCAGAGGATAAAGTGGATGGCAATGATGAAATATGGGATGCTGCAACTTGCGATTTTAGTGCTAACGGCTATCGCTTGCCTACAGAGGCTGAATGGGAATGGGCTGCCCGTGGTGGCGAAAAATATAAATACGCTGGAAGCAATTATATTAATGAAGTTGCATGGTATGTGGGCAATACAAATGATACATGTACAAGGGATGTAAAAACTAAAAATGCAAATGCATATGGACTTTACGATATGAGCGGAAATGTCTGGGAATGGTGCTGGGATTGGTATAATTCTAGTTCACTGTCAAGCGATACTCCTGCTACTGGAGAGGAATCGTCTAATTATGGAACACGTTGTATGCGTGGTGGTTCTTGGCATACTGAAAAGAAGAGGCATGTACAAATTGATTATAGAACTGGATTTGTGGTAAATACTCGATACAGATATCTTGGTTTCCGCGTAGTTCGTACAGCAAAATAACAATATTTTAGCATAACTTTTATTATACACGGCAGTTAGCCCGGCGTGTTTGCATCTCTTGCAAACATTTGTCTGGTTTTTTTCTGCCGTGTTATATCAAATCTATAATTTATGAAAATTGTTTGGCATTTTTATAATATATTTTAAAAATTTTAAGCGTAATTTTTATCTTCCAAACAAATCTGAATGTGAACCTGTCCGAGACAATTCCAATACAAGTTCGTCATTATTGATAAAATAAATGAGCAACCAGTCCGGCTGAATATGACATTCCCTGTGTTTTGCCCAATTGCCAGAAAGCTGGTGGTCTTTGTTTTTTGCGGGAAGAGGCTCTTGTTTTATCAGCTTTTCAAGAACTTCAATAAAAAGACTTTCGTCTTTTCCTCTTTTTGTGGCGAGTTTATAATCTTTTTTAAATTGGTTTGAATAACGTGGTTTAAGCATGGAGTGAATCCATTAGTTCTGCTACTGAATCAAATGCAGGACTTAAATTCTTGCCTTCTTCTGTTTCTTTCATAACTTTTGCAGTTAATGAGTTTGGAGTTTCGTAGCCGATTTCAAAAGGAATTCTTTTCTCCCGTATAACTTGCTTTAGAAACACATTGATTGCGCTTGTCATAGAAAGACCAAAATCTGCAAAAAGCTGTTCTGCTTTTTTCTTTGTGTCTATATCAGTTCTGATATTTATTGTTGCCATTGTATTCATTTTAATTTCCTATATTGCATAATATAACACACTGTGTTGCAAAACGCTATACATTTTGTATCATTTTTCATGAATCCCCGGCAGCAAACTGCCATCTCAGGCTTGTTCCAGAATCTATAAATATTTTTCTTGTCCGTATAAATTTTCAGTATGTAGGGTATTGTGTTTTGTTAAACTAAACATAATGATTTGTTACTGAAAACATAATCTTTTGTTACTGAGAATATAATGTTTTCTTTAACAAAACATTATACTTTGTGTAACAGAATAAAATATTTACTTTAACAAAATATTATGGTCTACAGTAACAAAAAAAAACTATTTTTTCAGAAATTTTTCTATAGAATCTAATATGTAGTTTTTTCCTTGCGTGTGCAAAATTTCTGCATTTTCATCAAGATAATCCAAAACTTTATGTGTTGAGAACAGTTCAGAAATTTCGGGAGATGGAATACCTTTTTCTGCGGCATATTCTTCTATACACCAGGAAAGAAAAAATGCCTTGTCTTCGTCATTCATCTGATTCATCCTTGTATGTTCTGTAAAGACCGACCCATCCCGACTGCCAGAGCTTTGTTGATTCATCTTCCAAAAGTTTTGCTGTTTTTGACTTATAGAATTTTTCAATAGCTTTTGTGATTGGAATTCCGTCAGTTTTTGCAATTTGAAACGCTATCTTTGCAATCTTATAAGGCAAAAAGATATGTACATTTTTCTGTGTAATGGTTGGAATCATACTATCAGTCCCTTGCTGAATGAAAGCAGTTTTATGGATTTTTCTGTATGAAACAAAATCTGATCCACATACACCCATGTTTTTAGTTCCTTAAGCAGCGTTGATTTATCCATAAAACCATTTTCGAACGCATTTAAACTTGCATAAACACGGTCATTTGCAACAGCTCCCTTTACTATATCATAAGAATGGTTAAAATCGAGGTTTGTTCTGTTTGCCATGATAAAATCTAACCATTTTTCATCCGCTTTTTGAAAATTCAAGACATTCAAATTTGAATTTGATAAAAAATCATCATCAATTGAAAAAACGCTTACAGTTGCAGTTCCTTGTTTTTCTCTTTTCGTTTTGTTGACTGCCCATTTTTTCGCTTGTTCCAGACTGCTTGTTGTATAAAATCCAATGCCAAAATCCAGTGTTTTTTCGGACATGATGATTTGAGGAGTTTGGACTAAAATATTGCTTCCGTGAAAAAGATTCATATTACCATTTACTCTCTTGTAATATAACATATTGTATTGTACAACGCTACATTGATTTATAGATTTTACGTTCATTTTTTTCTTGTTTTATTTTATCTTAAGTTTCATATAAACAAAAAAATTTTGTAAAACATTTCCATTTTTGATTTTTTCTTGCGATAAATTTGTATGAAAAAGAGATGTAAGATGATTTTTTTTGGTTTGATGACTGTGCAGTTTTTTATTTGTGCATGTGTTTCTTTGCGTGGAAACGCTCCTTATTTCGCGTCCGGGGAGCTGGTTTTTCAGCAGGAAGGGCTTGTTCTTGAATACGATTTTTTGAATAAAAACTCAAAGACTGTTGAAAAAGTTGATTTTGTGGTTTGCGCCGCTGATTCTGGCGACGACGATTTTTCCGCGCGCAGGTATTTTGTCTCATGCAAAGTCTGTGTTCCGCCCGGCGAATCTGTTGAAGATTATCTTGAACTGCATGATTTCTTTGACTTGCACGACAATGATGATTTTAATGGGAGCGATTTACAGATAGAATCTTTTTATGCTGAAAAAATTTATTATTCTGATGGAACTTTTTTTGAAGACCCGTTCGGGCGTTTTTCAGGATAAAAAAATTGCGGCGGCTAAAAGAATTCTTGCCGCCGCAAAATTTTCTGTATTAAGATTGTTTACAGAGGAATGTTTCCGTGCTTCTTTGCAGGTTTATCCATAGACTGTTTGTCGGCAAGGAAGCGGAAGCTGTTTGCAACATATTTGCGGGTTTCAGAAGGCTCTATTACTTCTGAAATATAACCGCGTTTTGCCGCGATTTTCGGTGTCATGATTTCCTGCTCGTACTGAGCTTTCTTTTCTGCGACATATTCTGCTTTTTCCGGGTCTTTCAGGTCTTTTGCATACAAAATTCCGATTGCGCCGTCTGCGCCCATAACTGCAATTTCAGAAGTCGGCCATGCGTAAACGTAATCTGCGCCGATGTGTTTAGAACACATCGCGATATATGCGCCGCCGTAAGCCTTTCTTGTGATTACTGTAACTTTAGGAACAGATGATTCGCTGTATGCGTAGATGACTTTTGCTCCGTGGCGGATGATTCCTTTCTGCTCTTCCTGCGGTCCCGGAATAAATCCCGGAACATCAACAAATGTAAGCAAAGGAATGTTGTATGCGTCGCAGTAACGTACGTGGCGCGCGATTTTGTCGGAAGCGTCGCAGTCAAGGACACCGCCCATTCCGGCAGGGTTGTTTGCAACGATTCCAACAGAACGTCCTTCAACTTTTGCAAATCCTGTTACGCAGTTAATCGCGAATTCTTCGGATGTTTCAAAGAATGAACCGTCATCCGTAACATCTTCAATAACTTCGCGGATGTCATAGCCTTTGTGCGTGTTTTCCGGAAGGATTTTTCCAATGTGCCTTGTTTTCTTGTGTTCATCGTACTTGAACTTTGCGGCCTGGACAATCTCATCGCCGTAGTAGTGCGGAATGTAATCCAGAAGTTTTCGTACTTTTTCAAAACATTCCGGCTCAGAAATACAGCGGAACTGGGCAACTCCGGATTTTTTTGAATGGATTGAGGCGCCGCCAAGGTCTTCTGCGGAAATGTCCATGAACATTACGGATTTTACAACTTTTGGTCCGGTGATAAAAAGCTGGGAAATTTTGTCCACGGCAAAAATAAAGTCGGTGATTCCCGGTGAATAAACTGCTCCGCCGGCGCAAGGACCTGCGATAATTGAAATCTGCGGAACAGAGCCGGACGCGCGTACGTTCTGATAGAAAAGGTCGCCGTAACCGCAAAGGGCATCAACACCTTCCTGGATGCGCGCTCCGCCCGAATCGTTGATTCCGATAACCGGACATCGCGCCTGAATCGCTTTGTCGATAAGCTCAGCGATTTTCTTTCCGTGCATTAAGCCAAGCGAGCCGCCCTGAACTGTGAAGTCCTGCGCGTAAACCGCCACTTTTCTTCCGTTTATTGTTCCGAATCCTGTGATTACGCCATCATAAGGAATGTCTTTCTTTTCCATTCCAAAACTTGTGCAGTTATGACGAACTCCAGAATAAATCTCCATGAAAGAGTCTTTGTCAACAAGATTGTTGATTCGCTCAATGGCATGCCATTTGCCTTTTTCGTGCTGTTTTTCAACATTGTATGTGTAAGCCATTTAAGTGGTAACCTCCAAAAGTCACTTATCAGTTTTAGTTTATATAATCGGTCTTTTAGTGTCAATGACATTTTTTGCAAAAATGTCAAAATAAGTTTTTATAAGGTTGAATATCGAGTTTTTTGTAAAAAGAATAAAAGCGCAGGCAGATTTGCAATTTGTGAAGATTTTTGGCGATTGAATTAATTGAAGTGCGGAGCACCCGAATTAATACAAGCGTAGCGCGAGCCAAATCCATCTGAGCAAATTGGAAATATGCCGAAAGCGTTCTTTCGTAATTTGTAAAAAAAACTCGAAATTAAGCCTATAAATTGTTTTAATATCCAATCTTGTCAAGCCGCTCTTTTTCAATCTGCATGGATTTTTCTGTAGGAAGCCACGGATATTTTTCCCTCAAGGACTCTATGGCTTCAATCTCGTTGTTGTTGTGTTCCAGAAGCGCCTGCTTAAAATCCAGGGAAACCTGAAGCGGCATAAAATATTCGGATGAGCTTGTCTGGTCCAGTTTTGTGATAGTCCAGGCTTTGCCTGAAAAATGCAGGTTCACATAAGTTGTAAATTCTTCAACTTCAATAAGGTTGTCCTGATTGTGAACAAGAAAATATTTTACTTTGTGCGTTGCGTCCGGCATTTTTTTGATTTTTGTTTTTGAACCGTCTTCTGAATAGACTTTTCGCGGCGGATGATTTTTTCTTGTAGGCGGCTTTTTGTCCAGGGCGGAACTTTCACCATCAATAAAAAAATTTGTGATTCCGTAAATGTAATGCGAGTAGGATTTTGTTGAGTCCGGCTCAAAGAAAAACCAGTTTTCCGGGGTTGAAATCCCGGAGTCAAAGTTGTATGCGCTTTTCATCTGTGTTGTTACATAAATCTGCGGTACTTTTGAAATGTATCGCTGTGCCTCCGGGCAGTCTTTTGCGGCGCAAAGCATAAGGTCTGTGTCCATTGTATGGATTCCCCGGTAAAACACTTCCGTTACCTGTTTTGAGTCAAGTCCGATTGCCGTAGGCTTCTTTGAATTTTCTCCGGCTATTGAAACGGTGGCTACAGCGATAAAAACCGCGGCGCAGAAAATTGCGGTGGCAATCGCGCTGTTCCGGCGCACAAAACGCTGCCTTTTCAGCCTAGAAGCCTGTTCAATTTTGAATTTTTCTGATTTTTTTTCAAACTCCGGCTCAGAGACTTTGTGCTTTTCATTTTCGTTTTCAAAAATCTGCTTTTTAAGCTCTTCCAGCGGAAAATTTTTTAAGATTTTTCCTTTAAGAAGCGAATCTACTGAATCTGCAAGTTTCCGGTTTATTCCGTTCACCTGAAATTCCAGCGGAATAAAATTCCGGTCGCTGATTTTTTTGTCGTTTTCTTCTGAGTAAGGAAGAATTTTTGAAGCCGAAAAGTACGCCATTGTGCCGAGCGCAAAGCTTAGCGCGGAATTTCCTGTTAAAATGATGTCGTGCCAGTCGTTCTGAAAATAATTGTAAAGGGTTTTTCCAAGGTTCGCGGTTGAGCGGTCAAAAGTTTTCTCCGGAACAAACAGAATTTTTTCTTTTTCTGAATCCACGATGATTCCGGCGGCTCCGTTGCATGGGAGGCTTGCGTTTTGCTTTATTGCATTTACATAGATTTCGCACACGGAAAAAAGCGCGTTTTCTGCCTCTGAAGATTCTGCTCCTTTTTCTTCGATTATGCGCAGGAGGGAAGTTCCTGAAAAATCTCCGCAGAAGAAAACTTTTTCATCAATTGTCCTGATTTCGTCAAATTTCCATTCAGAGAATCTGGTCCATTTTCCGTCGGAATCTTTTTCCGCGATAATTCCAGGCTCTTCAAGTAAAAGCGAAAATTTTGTCTTTCCGAACATCATTTCATCAAGGTTTGAGTTCAGAAGCACTCTTTTGTTTTCGATTTTTATCAGGTTTACAGGCGCAAGTATGTTTTTCATTTTTACCTCATAAATATTTTATCATAAAAACAGATTTTTTTTTATTATGCCGATTTTTTTTGTGTGATATAATTAAGTAGCCCGAATGTCGAGTTTTTTGTAAAAAGAATAAAAGCGCAGGCAGATTTGCAATTTGTGAAGATTTTTGGCGATTGAATTAATTAAAGTGCGGAGCACCCGAATTAATACAAGCGAAGCGCGAGCCAAATCCATCTGAGCAAATTGGAAATCTGCCGAGAGCGTTCTTTCATAATTTGCAAAAAAAAACTCGAAATTAAGGTTGAATAAGAGTTATGTCTCTTGTTTTTTTTGGAGGACAATATGAAATACAGAATAATTACAATCAGCCGGGAATTTGGCGCAGGCGGACACTCTGTTGGAAAAGAGCTTTCCGGAAATCTTGGAATTCCGGTTTTTGACGGCGAGATAATCAAAAAAGTGGCGATGAAAAGCGGCTTAAGCGAAAAATTCATTGAAGAAAAAGGTGAGTACGGAAAAAAATCCGTGTTTGAAAATTATTTTTCAGCCGGAATGTATTATAAAGGTCCGTCCCTGGAAGATGAGATCTGGGCGGTTCAGACAAAAATCGTAAGGGAGCTTGCGGAAAAAGAGCCATGCATAATAATCGGGCGATGCGCGGATTTTATCTTAAAGGAACGGGATGATGTCCTTGATGTGTTCCTTCACGCTTCCTGTGAAAATCGCATAAAGCGGCTTGTTTCCGAAGGCGTTGATCTGGGTAAAAAGCCTGAGAAATTCTTAAAAGACCGCGACTGCAGGCGTTCTTCGTATGTGCATTTTTATACTGATATGAAATGGGGCGAGGCGCGCAACTACGACATGAGCCTTGATACCGGCAAATTAGGAATTGAAAAGTGCGCCGAGCTTATTGAAAGCGTTTATAAAAACTAAAAATTCCTTGCGATGACTTTTCCTGCGCCGCCTGGGCTTGGGTTGGTTCGGATTACCAGTCGCGCTGGATGTAAGTCGCTTTCGGTCTTGCCGTTATGTCTACGCGGCGGTTCTGCGCTCTTCCTTCTTCTGTAGTATTCGGGGCGACCGGACGCGTGGCGCCGTAACCCTTGTAGGTGAATATTTTTTCAGGAATTCCTTCGCCTACAAGCGCCTTCATCACGGTTCTTGTTCTTTCTATAGAAAGGTTCATCTGTCCGACCGGTTTTCCAAGGTCGGCTGTATGTCCTTCAACAAGAATCGTAAATTCATTGTTCTTTATTATTGAATGCAGCATTTCCGCTATTTTTCTGATTCTAGGCGCTTCCTGCGGCAAAAGCTCCGGTGAGTCTGGAATAAATTTAAGGTCAACGCTGAAAAGGATTCCTGACAAACTGTCGGTAACGTCAATATCCGGCACCTTGTTTTCATATATATATTTTTTTATTTCCTTGTATGAGGCGTAATATTCCGGCGTTTTTTCCGGTATTTTCACATCATACACAAGATTTTTCTTATCAAGAAGAATCACAACTTTTCCGTCGCGCAGAAGTTTCCTGTTTGCTTCAACAGTAAGGATTTTCAGCGCGTCTCTTCTTCTTATAATCGGGTCGGTTCTGTTTCTTCCGTAAACTTTGCAGGCTTTTATGTAAAGCGGATTTCCCCCGGCTTTCTTTTCGTAAATTTCAAAATTGTCCTGCCAGTTGTATTCAACAAGACCTTCTGATTGTACGGTTTTGCTGTCCGCAATATTTTTTTCATAGACAATGTTCATGTCTTCGTCCCAGACAGTCGGAAAAAACGCCGGAAAGACCTCGCTTGAAACAAATTCTCCGTGAACCGGAACTGTTCCGCGCGCATCAATTATTATTCCTGTGTATTCGCGGCTGGAAACAATGTCAATCGGCTCTTCCGGCGTGTATGGATAGCGGTGGCGCACAAGAAGTTTTCCAATCTTGTTCATGTCGATTACATTTGTGGTTTCGGCGGAATCTCCGTCCTGCGAAAAAACCGGGAACGTCTGGCCGGCGTTTTCTATAATATCTGTTATCTGTTCAAGCGTAATGGTTTCCTCAAGGATTACGTCTCCTATGTAATTTGCGGAGTCAACGTAAAGCGAAAGAATCGGATTCTTCAAAAGCGACGGAGTTTTTATTTTTATAAGGCTTTCCGCGGAATTTCTTCCGGCAGGAAGTTCGATTCCCGCTTTTTTAAGCTCAAGAGAAATTTTCGATGTGAATTTTTTTTCAGTCCAGTCGACCTGGCTTTTTGACGACAGGGTCGAGTTGTCAATCTGCGCATAGGCAGAAGACAAATTGCCGGCAGTGCTGAAAAATGCGGAAACCGCAAACGCAAACAGAATTTTTTTCATATTAATTACCAGATTGATTTTCGGCTCATTTAACCGGATGTTTTAGTAAAATATCCCATTTGTTCCAGGGCATAGGCGGCGGAATCTTTCATTCCTTCCGGAAACCTTAGCGTATATTTTTTGTCAGGCGGAGTAACGTGCTTTGTAAGCGCGCTGTTCAGGTCGTAAAGTTCCTTGATGTCGATTCTTAGTTCGTGCGCAAGCGCAGACAGGTATACTGAATCATATACTGTTACATAGTCAAACATTCCGGCTCTGGTTTCCAGCGTTGTGCCGTTCCATGCCCGCGCCTGCGGAAAGTCTGCTCCATAGTACTTTGAATTTTCAACCACATCCGCGATTGCAAGAAGTTTCGGAACGTAGCCGCTTGCCTGCGCGCTAAGGAAGCCGTTTTCCCTTAAATACCAGAAATCCCGGCTTTTTCCATTTTTTATGGCTTTTTTTAATGCCCCGGCGCCGCAGTTGTATGCGGTTATCGCCAGAAGCCAGTCCCCAAAAGTCCTGTAGTTCTCGTTAAGTTTCTTCAGCGCAGCCTCAGTCGATTTCCAGGGGTCAAGGCGCTCATCAACGTAGTCGTTATATTCCAGCAGCCCCGGAATACTGTTCAGCATAAACTGCCACAGACCGGTCGCCCCGGACTTTGATTTTGCGTAAGGATTGTAGTCTGACTCCACCAGCGGAAGATATTCCAGTATGGCAGGCATATTCCGCTTTTCAAGTTCGTTGCGCACGAAAATTCTGTACTGCTGGCCTTCTTCAAGAACTTTCTTCAGGTAATTTTTGTGCGTGGTTAAATATTTTTTGCGCAGTTCCTTTACCGCGGCGCTGTCCATTCCCGGATATTCAACCGGCTTGTACGCAGGTCTGCCTGATGTTTTTTCAGCCGAAAAAATGCAGAGCTGGAGAAAAATTAAAAAAAGCCCGGTAAAAAAAACTGCCTTTCGCCGCATCAGAGCTTTTCGCCGATATATATGCCCGCCCATTCCCAGTTTCCGTTTATGTCCGGGTCAAGCGGAAAGTTTACTTTTCTAAAGTACAGATACCATACGGAAACATACTGCGACCATCCCCAGGTTCTTAGGTATGCCTCGTTTGAGGTGGACATTTCATCCAGTTCCGCATTGTACCGTACCCGGTTTCCGCGCATAAAGTTTTTCATGCTGAATTCTTCCTGCGCGTTCGGATCCATTTCGTCCTGCTTCCACGACATTGAAAAGAAGTTCACGCGCGCCCTGTATTTGTCCAGGGAACGCCAGTCGTAGTTGCGTATCGCCTTTTTAACAGCCTGCTCAAGCGCGGTAAGGCTTTCAAAAGTCCAGTCCTTGGGAGAGTTGCTGAATCCGACCAGCTGCCTGGCTCTCTTGTACGCGTTCGGTTCGCCCGCAATCTGAATTGTGGAGGAGTCCGGCTGGGCAAGGAACATTGAGTATGATTTTAGCGCCGCGTTCCAGTCGCTTTCTTTTTCGTATTCAAGCGCAAGGCGCAGGTAAAGCTCCGTAATGGAAACGTTTGTCGGAAACCTGTTTATCAGCTCATTGAAATAATGAATCCTGCTCTGCGGATTCGTGGAGATCTGAATAAGGTTCTGCAGGCAGGTAAGATGCACGGAAACGCCCTTTACAAGCAGGTCCTGATAGTTTACAAGAATTCTGTCAAAATAGTATTCGGCGACCGGCTCTGCTCTGTCGGCAAGGTAGGCGCAGGCCGTAAGGTAAAGCCAGTATGCGTTGTAGGTGTCATCAGGATGCTCTTCTACCCAGTTTGTAAGAAAAAGTATTAGGCCATGCCGGTCGTTCAGGGAAACATGATTTGCCGCAATCTGGTTTACAATTGCGTATCGGCTTACAGGTTTCAGGCCGTCCTGCTCAAGAAGCGCGAAAAGCTCGTCCTGTGATTTTTCAATCGCCGCGGTCTTTTCGTTTTTTTCATTCCTGCAGGAAACCAGAATCAGCGCGCAAAGCAGAAGAGGAACTGATACAATTTTTTTCAATACCATATTTTTAAATTTACCATGTTCATTACTTGTTGGCAAGATAAGGCTTCTTAGTGTATTCTATTATGACGTTTAAAATATTGAAAAGTGAAATTTTCAGGGAGAATACATGAAGAAGCCTGGTGTTAAATTTTTGAATGCGATCCTTGCATTTGGAATGCTGCTTATTTTTGTAGGCGTTATGCTCACCCTTGCGTTTGCAGGAAAAAGCCCTAATTTTGCGAACTGGAGCATTCCTGTAGTTATTTTTTTTGCGGGGCTTGCGGTCTTGTACAGCGAAATTGCGTTCTCGCGGTCTCCTTTTAAACTGTTCCTTGGATTGAATTTAAGCCTTTACGGTATTTTTTCGCTGGTTCTGGTTTTTGACTTTTTTTCAGTCGGACTTGAGTCGCTCTGGCCGTTTTTTGTTGTGCTTACAGCCTTGAGCCTTGTGATTGCGGCACGCACCACCGGAAAAGTTTTCGCCATAAACTATGACCTGCCGGCAATCTCGCTTTTTGTCCTTGGAATCGTGTTCTTTCTTTTTTCTTTCAAAATAATAAAAATTCCTTTGAGCAGGCTGGCCCTGCTTATCTGTCCTTTGATTTTGATTCTTTCGGGAACTTTTCTGGTCATCCTGTTTTTTCATAGAAAATCGCTTCTGGAGATTCTTCCCGAAGATATGTCCGAAGCGTTGAAGACTGAACCGAATTTTACCGATATGGAAGAATAGCTGGAAAAATTTTTGTGACTTTAAAAAAAATCGGCATTGGAAGATATATTGTTTTTCTCATTTTTACCGCGCTTTTTTCAACGCTGATTTTTTCGTGCGCGACTGTTCCTGAAAAATCAGGCGGCTCTCTTGTTTCCGGAAAATTTACAGGAAACCCTGAGGAAAAAACCGCTATAAACCACAAGGCTTCTGAAGAAAAGAAAAACAAAAACTACACATATTTTTCCACGGTCCCGGAATCAATAATGTCAGATGTAAGGATTGGTTCTCCGTCTTCGCTGCGGCGCGCTGTCCAGGCGATAAGAAAACAGAATTCAGAGCTTTCAGAGAACGAGAAAGTCCTTATTGCCGTAGAGGCGAACATAATGCGCATGGTCTGGACGAACGAGCGTGTGGACTGGGAGTCGCCCGAAGTCTCTTCCGGGAATTCCTACCTTGGCGCGATAAATTCCGCGAAAAACGGAATCTACGATACAAGCACCGGAAATGTCGACTTTCTTACGATTGTGCTTCCTTCGCTGGTCGTCACAAAAGTCCAGGATGTTTCGCCGTTTTTTTTTGAATCGGAGGCCGCCTTAAAAAAAGGGCTTCAGATTTGTCCGGATTCAGTTCTGGCTAGCTATCTTCTTGGAACTCTGTACAAAAAAAATTCCATGTATCCGCAGGCTGTGGAGCAGTTTGGCTATGCCGCAAAAAAAGCGCCGGAAGTTTTTCAGGTTATGTATGCCTATGCTGAATCCCTGTATCTTGCCGGAAATATGCAGGAGTCCGAGGCGCAGGTTAATTCTCTTCTTGCAAAGTATCCTTCCGACACAGGAGTCCTTAAGCTGGGCGCAAACATTTACTTCCTAAAAAAAGACTATTCAAAGGCGGAAGAATATATTTCACGTGTGCTTCAGCAGGAGCCTAACGACCTTGAGTCGGTTCTGTTCCGCGCTAAAATCCTTATACAGAAAAAAGACTACATCCACGCGGCATCTCTGCTCGATGTGTATTCAAGGCAGGAAAGCTCCTCAAGGGAATATCTGCTGCTGCGCTCCCGGATTCAGTTTGAATGGTCAAAAAACAATACTGCGGCGGTGGCTACGGTGGAAAATGCGCTGAAAAATTATCCGGGCGATAAGGATGTCCTTTTGTACGCGGCAAGAATTTCCAGCGCGACCGGACTTCCTGTGGCAGGACAGACTGCGGAATTTTACGCAAATCAGGTTCTTGCGCTCGATCCGGAGGAAAAATCCGCGCTTTTTTACGCTTCCGAAGGATTTATCCGTAAAAAGGAATGGCAGAAAGCGTATTCGGCAAGCCACAAGCTTGTTTCAGAATACGGTTCGGACAAGGAAATTCTTTTTAACCATGTTGAAATCTGCCTTGCCCTTAAGCGTTACGACGAAGCGTGGAATCTTGTTTCCCAGGCATACCGCCAGTCTCCTTCGGACGAAAGCGTGGTGCAGGCGTATATTTCCGTCATGGTCGCCTCCGGAAGAAGTGCGCAGGCGCTGTCGCTTATAAACCAGCAGATAGATTCCGCCGGCGCGAAGTTAAAAAGTTTTCTGTATTACCAGAGAAGTTTTCTCCGCGACTCGGAATCCTTGAGCCTTTCGGATCTTCGTTCAAGCCTTATTGCAAATCCAAGGAACAGCGACGCCCTTTACAGGCTCTACGAAATCTATTTTGAAAAAAACGACTACAGAAAAGCCCAGTACTATCTTAAGCAGGTTGTCGCGCTTAATCCGGCGGATTCAGAGCTGCGCGTTCTTAACGAAAAGCTCAATTCCCTTATAAAATAAATTTGACTATTTTTTTTTAGACGATATTATATCTGTATGAAAAAAATTACGCTTGCCGCTGTTGCGGTTATTCTTGTTTCCGCAGGACTTTTTGCAAAGCCAAATGTTGTTCCTGCGGCGGTTCCTGGTTCTTTTGAAAATGCGGCTCCGGCAAAGATGAAAGACATTCTTGCGCTGGATAAAAAACTGTCGCCAAAAGATAATGAATTTGTCATCTATTATTACAGAAAAGATGGAAATTATGCTCCATGGGCGCTGTGGATTTGGGCAAATCCCGGCGGAGACGGCGGAGCAAGCTGGCCGTTTACTCAGGAATGGAAAGTTTCTGACGGAATCGGCTATATGCGCCTGAGGCTCGACGGCTCTTCTACCGGCGGAACAAAAATCTGCGCGGAAAACGGCGGCCTTGGACTTATCGTTCGCCAGAAGGACGAATGGAATAAGGACGGAAGCGACGACCGTATGTGGAACATCAGCACATCAAAGAAAGTCGCTGTTTTTTCAGGCGACCAGCAGACCTATGCGGCTCTTGACTATAAGCCTTCTGTAAAAAGCGCGGAGCTTCTTTCCCTTGAACAGATTTCCGTATCGCTTTCAGGCGGATTTGCCCTTGATGTTGACGGCGGAAATTCAGGTTTTTCAGTTGTGGGCTCAGACGGAAAAGAATATGAGATTGAAAGCGTGGTTAATTCGGATTCCCCTTCGGACCTTTCTCAGAATATGGCGAAGAATATCCTTGTGACATTAAAGCAGAAACTTTCCATAGCGGATTCAGTCGTTGTGAAAAATCCGTCGTTTCTGGCTGACGCGAAAGTTGACGCTACAAAACTCGCCGTAAAGCTTGCCGAGACAATGGTTCCTTCAAAGGACGAGGCTCTTGGCTGCGTCTATTCAAACGGCGCGGCGGAGTTTAAGCTTTGGGCTCCTACTTCTTCCGATGTCGTTCTGAACATATATAAAACGTCATCACAGAAAAAACCGGATTATTCTGAGGCTATGCAGATGAATCCGAAGACCGGCGTATGGTCCTGCTCTTTTGACAAAATTGATCCGGACGGACTGTTCTATGACTACACCCTGAAGAATTCCAAGGGAACTGTGACGGTTCTTGACCCTTACGCTTCTTCAATGGCGGTGGACTACGGAAAGGGCGATTTTGTCCGCGCTGCGGTTATTGATTTTTCAAGCGAAAAAGCCGGAAAAGTCGATGCTCCGTACGTGAGCCTTGCAAAACGCGAGGATGCGGTAATCTACGAAATTTCAGTGCGCGACTTTACTTCAAGTCCGGACGCGGATGTAAAGAACATTCCCGGAACATATAAAGCGTTTATAGAAAAAATTCCATACCTTAAGTCGCTCGGAATTACCCACGTCCAGCTTCTTCCTGTCCTTAATTTTTACAGCACAAACGAGCAGTACAAGGCTTATGAAAATTCCGGAACAGTAAATGGAAACAACTATAACTGGGGCTACGATCCGTACAATTATTTTACTCCGGAAGGATGGTTCGCGACCGATGCGACAGATCCTTACTGCCGCATCCGTGAGCTGCGTGAGCTTATAAACGAATGTCATAAGGCCGGAATCGGCGTGCTTCTTGATGTTGTCTACAACCACATGGCAGGAACGCGCTTTCTGGACGATATTGTTCCTGGCTATTACTTCCGCACAAAGCCGGACGGAGGCTATACAAGCAATTCCGGCTGCGGAAACGACACTGCGACAGAACGCTACATGATGAAAAAAATCGTAATGGACTCAACGTCGCATTGGGTAAAAAACTACAAGGCTGACGGCTTCCGCTTTGATCTTATGGGGCTTATGGAAGCGACTTCTGTAACAGATTCTTACGCTCTCTGCGCAAAAATAAATCCTTCCGTTCTTTTTGAAGGCGAAGGCTGGAAGATGTATAACGGTCCGAAGGAAACTTTTGGAATGGACCAGAACTACATGCTTAAGACAAATTCTGTCTCTGTTTTCAATGACGAGTTCCGCGATGTATTCAAGGCAGGCGGATTCAACGAGACCGGACGCGGCTTTATCACTAAAAAAGGCGCTTCCAGCGAAAAAATCCTTCGCAACGTGCTTGGAAATCCTGTGGTTAATTATCATGCTGACCAGCCTGGCGACAATCTGAATTATCTTGTGTGCCACGACGGACTTACTCTTCACGACGCGATTGTGAACAACCTTAGCCTTGACGAGCATAAGGACAGAAAAGAGATTGTCCAGCGCATAAAAATGGGCAATTTCTTTGTGCTTACATCTCAGGGACTTGCGTTCCTTCACGGCGGACAGGAGCGCGGAAGGACAAAGCCGAACATTTCCGGGGCAAAAAATGAATGTGTGGGAAATTTTGTCCGCAACAGCTATGATTCTTCTGATAATATAAATCAGTTTGTATGGACGCTTGAGCCTGAGTACGAAAACCTTCTGGAATACACAAAAGGCTTGATTCAGCTAAGAAGCTCTTTCAATGTGTTCAGAATCGGAAATGCCAGGAAGATTCAGAAATCGGCAAAGGACCTCGGGCTGGAGGACAACCTTACATTTGGCTACACTATAAAAGACGGAAAATCAACATGGGCTGTGCTTGTTAACGCAAAAAGCGAAAATATTAAAATAAATGTTGGCGTTTCTTCAAGAAGTAGTGTAATATATTGTGATAGCGATATTGTTGATGTTAACGGAATAAAAGAACCTTCCGGCGTTTATGTAAACGGCTCTGAGGTTGAACTTGCTCCGCTGACGGCGACTGTAATCCGCTTTAATTAAACTTGTTATTTTAGCCAATAGTAGGCTTGAATATGGAGGAAAAAATGAAAAAATTAGTTTGTGCAGCAACTGCTATGGCTCTCGCTGCGACTACTTTCGCTGCTCCAAAAAAAGTAGCATTGAAAGTATGGGAATCTGAAGGTCCTGAAAAGGCTTATATCACTTTTGCTGCCCGACAGTATAAAAAAGTTGATCCAAGCGTAAAAATCACTTACGAGCCAGTTGGTTCAACAGACTCCCGCGCAAAGATTGAGCTGGACGGACCTGCCGGAGTAGGCGCAGACATCTTTGTTGCTCCGCATGACCACATCGGCGCGTTGGTAGAAGGAGGACACGTTCTTCCTATAGATGATGCCGATGAATATTTTGCAAACTTTGAAGATGTAGCAAAGATTGGTGCAACTTACGGCGGCGCTGCATACGGTTATCCGCTCGGCGCTGAGACATACGCATTGTTCTACAACAAGTCGCTTGTAAAAGAAGCTCCAAAGACTTGGGATGATGTGATTTCTTTCGCAAAAACATACAACAACAAGGCTGAAGGAAAATACGCTTTGGTATGGCCGGTTGGCGACGGATACTATGGATATATGTTCATGGCTTCTTTCGGCGCTCCGTTGTTCGGACCAAACGGCAATGACCGCAAGCAGCACAACTTGAACAGCCCTAACGCTATCAAGGGTCTTACATACTTCCAGAACCTCCGCAAGCAGATTCTTGACGTTCCTGCTTCGGATGTTTCAGGAGACTTCTGCAACGCTCAGTTCTCTGAAGGAAAAGCTGCGATGATTATCACAGGACCATGGAAGATCACAGACTTCAAGAAATCTGGTGTAGACTTCGGTATTACAACAATTCCGGCGTTCCCAGGTTCAAATACTCCTGGAAAAACATTCTCTGGTGTTCGCCTTGCATTCGTTTCTTCTTACTCTGAGAACCCTGAACAGGCAAAGGCTTTTGCAAAGTTCATCACTTCAAAGGAAATGCTTGAAAAACGCTATGAAATGACAGACCAGATTCCACCAAGAAAGGATATCAATGCTACAGGTGAACTTTCTACGGGAATCAAGGCTCAGCTTGCTTATGCCAGCCCGATGCCTACAATTCCACAGCTTGGAACATACTGGTCATCAATGAATTCGGCTTACTCAGGAATCTGGGATGGCGATGATGTTAGAAAAGACCTTAACGCTGCCGCCGCAGCAATGGAAGCTGCTAAATAATAAAGCCGCTTAGGTTTTTAGTCGGGACAGCTGCAGAATAGAGGATTCTTTATTCTGCAGCTGTCATATATCTGTTATTGGAGTATGGAATGAGTAACGACGTAGACCCAAAGAAACTTGAAAAAGCGCCAATCGCGTCTTCCTGTTTTATGGGATTGGGTCAAATTTTGTTCTTGAAGCAGTACATTCGCGGCGCGTTGTTTGCCCTTGTTGAAATCGTAATGCTTTGCGCAATTATATTTGGCTCTAAGAAAATTATCCCTGCAGATAATAAGGAATACAATTATTTGAAAGGTATTCCTGATACAGAAGAAATTGTAGAGTATCTTGAAGACGCAGAATATTCAAAACTTGACAGTGTTTTAAAGGCTCGCGCTAAGGCGATGGAAAAGTTCTTTAATAAAAACGCTGCGAAAGCATCTGGAAAAGCCGCTTATGAACTGGCGCTCATTGATGCAGAAGATAGAAAGTCAGATAAAGAAGATTATAAAGAGGCGATTGCCGAGGCTAAGGAAGATTCTGCCGCTTTGGTAAGCGAGTTGCAGGAAACTTTCGCCGGATTAGATTTCTCTTATGATGCAGATAACAAAATTTCTGCTTATGAAGCAGAAATGGAAGCTTCAGATTCAATCATCGACTATGATGATGTATATGGAAAATATGAAAACATTGCTTCTAAATATGACCACCAGCTTGCAAAAGTAATGGCAAGAATGGAAGCAAAGAGTTTCAAGGAATCTGGAGAAAATCTTTTTGATGAACATTATGACGGTTGTAGCATGTGCCGTGCCGCTGCTAAAAATGGACACAGGACTGTGGCTCACAGGGCATGGTTCAGGGGACCGCTTGTAACTTCTGTTGCCGGACTTATAACCCTCGGTTCAAAACAGCATACAACTGTTACAAAATATATGGACCATTCAATCTTTATGATGATTAATGGTATTATGGCCTTGATTATCATAGGATTCTTTGTGCTGCTTTACATTTTGAACATCAATGGTGCAAGAGCGGCAGTTGCAAAGATTAAAAAAGCCGGAAGATTCCCGACTATGCTGGAGGCTAAAAACGATATTTCGCAGAACTCGTTTGCGACTATCGGTATTGCTCCGTCTGTAGTTTTAATGGCAATCTTCTCTATTATTCCATTGCTGTTCTCGGCACTGGTTGCGTTCACAAACTATTCTTCGCCGGAGCATATTCCGCCGAACAACCTTGTTGACTGGGTAGGACTTCAGAATTTCCAGCAGATGTTCTCGCTCAAGGTTAGTTCAGAGCTTGGCGGCGGCGCATGGGCAAAATCATTCGGCGCTTCCGCATTGTGGACAATTGTATGGGCGATTTTCGCGACGTTCACCTGTTTCTTCGTAGGTTTCTTCTACGCCTTCGTTTTGCAGGACAAACGCGTTGTGATTCCTAAATTCTTTAGGACTGTTTACATTCTTCCGTATGCCATTCCGACAATGCTTTCGCTCTTTGTTTGGGCGAACTTGCTGAACGGTACTATCGGACCGATTAACAGGACATTGCAGCTTTTAAGAATTATTGAAAAACCTATTCCGTGGCTTTCTGACCCGTGGGTTGCAAAAGGCTCGTTGATTTTTGTAAATATATGGATTGGATTCCCGTATTCTATGATTCTTACTACTTCATCTATGACGGCTATCTCGAATTCATTGTATGAGGCGGCTGTAATTGACGGCGCTACAAAATGGCAGCAGTTCAAGAGCATTACATATCCGCTTGTTATGTTCCAGCTTAAACCTACATTGATTATGCAGTTTGCAGGAAACATCAACAACTTCGGCGCGGTATTCTTCCTTACCGGTGGTGGTCCGAACATGCCGCAGGCAGGTTTGACAACTATCACAAACTGCGGTGCTACGGATCTCCTGATTTCTTGGATTTACAAGCTTACGATGAACACTCCTTCACGATACAACCTTGCTTCTGTTCTTTCTTTGCTGGTATTCGTTGTTCTTGTTCCATTCGCGTTGTATAACTTTACAAGAACTAAGTCATTCAAGGAGGGTGAAGTATGAAAAAGCATTTTAGTAAGGCTACACCGATTAGCGTTATACTCAATCTGATTTTGATTATCAACGTTATTATAGTTGTTTACCCTGTTCTTTTTACTATCAGTTCTTCATTGACTAAGTCTAATTCTCTGGCTGCGACATCTGTAATTCCGTTTACGGAACAGACCGACAAGTCAACCGTTGAAATGTGCGAAGCGTGTGAAGGCAAGGGCTACAGGTATATCGATATAAAATCATCGTATGAAGAAAACGGCAAGAAAAAGACATATATTGGACAGAAACTTGTTGACTGCGATGTTTGCCACGGTGAAGGCGAAGTTGCGGTCTTGCATACATCTTTCAAGATTAAAAAACCTTCCCTTTATCAGTTCCGACGCCTGCTTACAGGTTCTGAGCAGATTGTAAAGGGCGAGACAACAGTTCATGGAACAAACTATAAGAACTGGTATTTGAACACATTGAAGATTGCCATAATGAACACAATTCTTACTGTATTCATTTGTACAACAACTGGCTATATTTTCAGC
>OLGV01000178.1_pt1 | contig 27949 bp, 24 predicted proteins | sample 1605761 | NCBI WGS metagenome assembly OLGV01 (sample SAMN03283245) | human gut metagenome | biome: human-associated habitat; material: feces | host: Homo sapiens | place: Peru | collected 2012
CTCGGGCACACCGCCGTTGCCGACAATATCGACAGCGCGATAGCCATATCCAAGCGCTTCGGTCACCGCTTCAAGGTCGTCACGCTCGACGGTCAGGTCATGAATGCGGGCGGCTCGATGACGGGCGGTTCGCGCGGTCAAAATGCGGGAATACTCAGCCGCGGCAACGACATAGAGCAGCTCAAAAAGACAGTTGCGAAGCTCGAAAAGGAGCTTGTCGAGAGGCAGGAAAAATATAAGGAGCTTTCCGGAGAGGTCTCGGCGGCGCAGGCCGAATATGACGGCGTGACAGCCGAGCTTCAAAAAGCGCAGGAGGAAAAGATTCGCCGCGAGGGCGAGCTGCGCATGATAGACGACAAGATAGAGACCTCCGAATCGGCGCTCAACGACCTCGAAGCGGAGAAGAAAAACGCCGCAGAGCGCACAGCGAAGCTGGAGGAAATCCGGGCGCAGGCGCAGGAGAAGATAGACGGGCTGACCGCGGAGCTCGACCGCGTAACCGAAAAGATAACAGAGATAGATTCGCACCGCGACGAGCTGCTCAGCACCCGCGAGCAGAACGCCGATATGGAGAGCAGCATAAACCTCAGCATCCTGGCCTTCAAAAAGGATGTTCAGGCTAAGGAAGAGGCTATCGGAACGCTCAAGCGCCGCAGAAGCTCCCATGAGGGTCACGCCGACGAGCTCAAGGCGGAGATCGATTCGATAACGGAGCAGATGACCGCGACTAACGAGCTTATCGAACAGCTCAAGGTCGAGGCTGCGGGTCTGCGCGAGGAAGCGCAGCAGAAGAAAGACGAGATATCCGAGCTCGTCCGAAAGCGCAGCGGCGTAGAGGGCGAGAGCACCAAACTGCGCTCGCAGGAGCGTTCGGTCAGCGACAGGCGAGAGAGACTGTCCGGCGAGCGGGCAAGGCTCGAGGAGCGCCGCGACTCAATGCAGCGCGAGCTTGAAAACGCGCAGAACAAGCTCTATGACGAATATCAGCTCACGCGCCGCGAGGCAGAGGAGCTCGGCATAGTTATAGAGGACGCGCAGAAGGCTCAGCGCGACCTGAACGACATAAAGAACAAGATAAGAGCCCTCGGCAACGTCAATGTCGGCGCTATCGAGGAATATAAAGAGGTCTCCGAGCGCTACGAGTTCATGAAGACGCAGATAGACGATGTGGAGAGCTCGCGCGCGGAGCTGCTCGCCTTGATAGGCGACCTCACGGGCAAGATGTCGGAGCGCTTCAGAGAGCAGTTTGACCGCATAAACAGTATCTTCGGTCAGACCTTCTCGGAGCTGTTCAGCGGCGGAAAGGCGGAGCTCATCCTCGAGAATCCGCTCGACGTGCTCGAATGCGCCATTGAGATAAAGGTTCAGCCCCCCGGCAAGAATGTTCAGAATATAGACCTGCTTTCGGGCGGCGAAAAAGGACTTGCGGCTATCGCGCTGCTGTTCTCCATTCTCAAGGTCACGCCCGCGCCGTTCTGCTTCTTCGACGAGGTCGAGGCTGCGCTCGACGATGTCAACGTCACGCGCTACGCGCAGTATGCCCGCCGCATGACGAAGAACACGCAGTTCATCCTCATCACGCACAGACGCGGCACCATGGAGGAGGCGGATGTCCTCTACGGAGTCACGATGCAGGAGGACGGAGTGTCCAAGCTGCTCGAGCTCAAGACCGCCGAAATGGCAAAGAAGCTCGGACTGGCACAGTGAGATATAATGAGAAAACCCCGGAGTTTTCCGGGGTTATTTTGTTGCTCTGATTTTATTTTAATGGCCGAATTTCAGAGGATGCCTTTTTGATAACTGTACCCGCGCTGTGCGGCAAATTCCGTTAATATCCGTCTCGGCACTCCTCGTATCCCTCGCGGATGAGGTTTGTCACACCCTTAAAGCTCATCTCGAAAAGATGATACGCGAGAGTGCCGAAGGTTGCGAGGATGGCGCAGCCCAAGTCGGCAAGCGTGTAATTCGACGACGCCGCGATGTCCCGCCATATGCGGTTGCCGCATTCCTCATATGTCACTCGGAAGTTATATACCTGTACAGCCACGATGATTCTCCTTTCGAAAAACCTCGTATCTTTTTCGGTTATTTCAGCCCTGTGTCGGTTTTTACGTGCCTCTTTATCGCGGCGAACGACTCGTCGCTGATGTCGTGCTCTATCTTGCACGCATCCTCCGCCGCCGTCTTTTCGTCAACGCCGAGGCGGACGAGAAAATCAGAGAGCAGGGTGTGGCGCTCGTATATTTTTTTCGCCACGCCGAGCCCCTCCTCGGTGAGGGTCAGAAAGCCGTCCCTGTCCATGATAAGATAGCCGCCCTGCTTCAAAAGCCCCACGGCGCGGCTGACGCTCGGCTTTGAAAAGCCCATATATTCCGCGACGTCGAGCGAGCGCACAACGCCGTTTTTTGAAAGCACATATATAGTTTCGAGATACATTTCGCCCGATTCCTGAAGGTGCATATTTTTTCCTCCCGTGCAGTGTATAGTAATTTTATGATATCACTTACCCAAAAAAAAATCAAGGTCTCGCTATATGTGTGAAATATCCAAAGCAGGCAGTTAGCAAAGGCTAATTGTTTGTGTATGTCGCCGAAATTGCGTTTCGCGGCAAAAAAAACGAAAAAATCCCTTGACAGATGTGTTCCGCGGGCGTAACATATATCACGGTTAGCGAGCGCTAACTATTTTTAAGGCTGTTCGGTTAGCCTTAGCTAATTAAGAAAACAAAGTGAAAAGAGGTTCTCGGCATGATGCCTTTGATGCTCGCACAGATAGGCGAAGAAAACATTATCAGAAAGATAGGCGGAAGCCCCGAGATAAAACAGCATCTCGAAAATCTCGGCTTCGTTGTCGGCGGCACGGTCACGGTGGTCAACGCTCTGGGCGGAAACGTCATAGTCAACGTCAAGGAGTCGCGCGTCGCGATAAGCGAAGAGATGGCGAAAAAAATCATGATATGACGGCGCTTTTGCGCGGTTCATACGGTGCTGCGCCCGTCGGCTGCGGCACCTCCGAGACTAAATTGAAAAAGGAGGATACGGGTAATGAAAACACTGAGGCAAGCTAAAATAGGCGAGACCGTCAAGGTCGTAAAGCTCCACGGAGAGGGCGCAACCAAGCGCCGAATCATGGACATGGGACTTACCAGGGGCGTGGAGGTCTATATCCGAAAGGTCGCGCCTCTCGGCGATCCCGTGGAGATTACGGTGCGCGGCTATGAGCTCTCGCTGCGAAAGGCCGACGCCGACATGATCGAGGTCGAATAAGACCTGAGCTCAGATTACTTTAAAGAAAGAGAGGCTGTCAAAATGGATTTGCGTATTGCTCTTGCGGGTAACCCCAACAGCGGTAAAACCACACTGTTCAACGCTCTCACCGGCTCGAATCAGTTCGTAGGAAACTGGCCGGGCGTTACGGTGGAGAAAAAAGAAGGAAAGCTCAAAAAACACGACGGCGTTGTAATAACCGATCTCCCCGGCATATACTCGCTCTCACCCTACACACTTGAGGAGGTCGTGGCGCGAAATTATCTCATAGACGAGCGCCCCGACGCCATACTCAACATAATCGACGGCACGAATCTCGAGAGAAACCTCTATCTCACCACCCAGCTGACCGAGCTCGGCATCCCTGTTGTTATAGCGATCAACATGATGGACGTTGTCAAGAAAAACGGCGACAAGATAAATGTTGAGGAGCTCTCCCGTCAGCTCGGCTGCAAAATAGTCGAGATATCCGCGTTAAAAGGCGACGGAGTCATGACTGCGGCCGAGGCGGCAATCGAAGCGGCGAAGAACACAAAGACCCTCCCGATGCACACCTTTGAGGGCTCCGTCGAGCACGCTCTCGCGCACATTGAAGAGGCCGCCGTCCACGGACTCCCCGAGGAGCAGCAGAGATGGTACGCCATAAAGATTTTTGAGCGCGACGACAAGGTGCTTGCAAAGCTCAACCTCGACAAGGCGACCCTTGAGCACATCGAGGGCGACATTAAAGAGGTCGAAAAAGAGATGGACGACGACGCGGAGTCGATTATCACCAATGAGAGATATGTCTATATCGCCTCGATAATCAAGGCCTGCTACAAAAAGAAGAATGTCGGCAAGCTTTCGACCTCCGATAAAATCGACAAGGTGGTCACTAACCGCTGGCTCGGACTGCCGATATTTGCGGCCATTATGTTCCTCGTCTACTATATCTCCATGGTCTCCGTCGGCTCGTTTGCGACCGACTGGATGAACGACGGCGTGTTCGGCGACGGCTGGCACCTGTTGGGCATCGGCTCGAAGTCCTACTCGACCGACGCGGACAACTACACCGCCGCCACCCAAGCCGTCGGCGCCTTTACGGGCATTGACTTCGGCGCGGAGGATTTCGACGCGGACAAAGCGCTCTCCGAGATGAAAGCGTTTAAGCCCTCGGCAAATACGGCGACAATCGATGTTGAGGACGAGGAGACCCTCGCCGTAAACACCCTGACCGCCTACTATTCGGCAGTTCCCGAGAACCTCTCAAAGGCCGAAAAAGAGGCAACCGTGGCGATGAGCTATGTTGACGCCGTCAAGTACCTCGAAAACAAGGGCTTCGACGAGCCCGACCCCGCCGCCTACGGAGTGTGGGTGCCCGGAATCCCGGTGCTTATAGGCAGCGGACTCGAAAAGGCGGGCGCGGCCGACTGGCTTAGCGGTCTCATCAACGACGGTATCGTAGCGGGTGTGGGCGCGGTGCTCGGCTTCGTGCCCCAGATGCTCGTTTTGTTCCTGCTCCTCGCGTTCCTTGAGGCCTGCGGCTACATGGCGCGTATAGCGTTCGTCCTTGACCGTATATTCCGCAAGTTCGGTCTCTCCGGAAAGTCCTTTATCCCCATGCTTATCGGCACGGGCTGCGGCGTTCCCGGAATCATGGCTTCGCGTACCATAGTAAACGAGCGCGACCGCCGTATGACAATAATGACAACAACCTTCATCCCCTGCGGCGCAAAGGTTCCGTTTATCGCCATGATAGCGGGCGCCCTCTTCGGCGGCTCGGCGCTGGTCTCGACCTCCGCCTATTTCATCGGCATGGCGGCGATTATATGCTCGGGCATCATGCTCAAAAAGACAAAGATGTTCTCGGGCGATCCCGCTCCGTTCGTTATGGAGCTTCCCGCCTATCACTGGCCGACGCTTAAAAACGTCCTCCGCTCCATGTGGGAGCGCGGCTGGTCGTTCATAAAGAAGGCCGGAACGATAATCCTGCTTTCGACTATAGTCGTATGGTTTACCTCCTACTTCGGCTTCGTCGACGGACACTTCGGAATGCTCGCGGAGGATCAGCTTGACGAATCGCTGCTCGCAAAGGTCGGCTCGGCCATCGCCTGGATATTCATCCCGCTCGGCTGGGGCAACTGGCAGGCTGCCGTCGCCTCGATAACCGGCCTTGTCGCAAAGGAGAACATCGTCGGCACCATGGGCATCCTCTACGGTGCGGAGGGCAATGTTTATGCAACCCTTGCCAAGGCGTTTACGGGTCTGACCGCCTATTCTTTCCTCGTCTTTAACCTCCTGTGCGCCCCCTGCTTCGCGGCTATCGGCGCTATCAAGCGCGAGATGAACAGCGCTAAGTGGACCTGGTTTGCAATAGGCTATCAGTGCGGCTTCGCATATGTCGTCTCCCTGATGATAAACCAGTTCGGCAATCTCTTCACCGGAAACATTCACGGCGCGGTTGATATAGTGAGCCTTGTGTTCGCGTTCGCGTTCCTCGCCCTGATAATCTTCATGCTCGTGCGCCCCTACAAAGAGGCCACAAAGCTCGCGTCCGATGTAAAGGTCACAAAATAAATCAAGCTATATGCTGTGAAAGGAGTCTTCCGAAATGCTTGCATGGTTATCAAACAATATCGCAACCGTTATAATAAGCCTCGTACTTGCCGTTATCGTGGCGCTGATAATATTCAGCCTCGTAAAAAATAAGAAAAAGGGCAAATCCTCCTGCGGCTGCAACTGTGCCCACTGCGCCATGTCCGGCTCCTGCCACGGCGCAGCAGAGAAAAAGGGCAAAAAGTAAAACCCATAAAGCCAAAGAAAAAGGACACGCTCAGCGGTGTCCGAAAGACAAAACCGACCCGGTCACAGGTCGGTTTTTGTTATTGCAAGGCATATAAAAGTGCGCCGTTTATCGGCTCGGCGAAGATGAGTCTGAGGGGTTATTGCACGGATTCGCCCGCATTGTCTCGACTGTTTTGTTTCTCAATGTCTTTGCAGAGTGCGGCGACTCGACGCACCCTGCAGAGGCGGGTTCAGCTCGTCTGCTGCAGCCGCTGCATGAACTGTGGGAGGATGACGTGCGTGCCGCTTGCAACTGCTCTGCACCTGTTTATCAAACTCGGCACAGCGCAGGAGGTCGTTTTAACGAAAAGAAAAGGGAGTCGAAACCGACTCCCTTAATTTTATTTCTGCCGAGCTTTTGCTTTTTTCTTTGGCTTTTCTTCGCCGAGGTCGATTAGGATAAACGAGACGTTCCAGATAAGTATCGCCAGGAACAGGACTGCCATAACGACGGGCGCGGTGCTCATTGTTACGAGAACTATTTTGCCGAAGAGATTCATAAACGCCATGTCGGTAAGAGAGCTCAGCGTCAGCTTGCCCGCGTCGACGGCGGCCGCGATATCCGAAAACGCTATTTTCATGCCGATGAGGCACAAAATGCCTGCCGCGCCGAGTGCGGCGGTCGTCTTTCTCGAATTGGTCGCCGCGGCAACAATGATAATGGCGAGCGCGATGAGCAGGGCGAGCGCGAAGCAAACGGCAAAGGCTATGAAGTTGCCCTTGAATTTAAGCAGTACCTCGGGAATCTCGGACATATTATCCTTGTTAAAAACGCCGGCAAAAAGACCGTCTCCCGTGAAAAGCTCGACGATGCGCTTTATGCTCAGCGCCTCTACGATATTCGAGTCATAGAGGTTTGCGTGCGCATAGACGGTGATTATATCCGTGAAATATGCGACGGGAAAAATTGCCGCCGCGAGCAGCGCAGTCACTATCCTGTTGAGAGCCTTCATGCTGACCGACCTTCTTTCTTGAAAATGCTTATTTCTTCTTTTTATCCCATGAGGAATTGAGCGCGACGGTGCGGTTAATTATGAGATTGCCCGGGGTGCTGTCCTTGTCAACGCAGAAATAGCCCTGGCGCATGAACTGGAACGTGTCGCCCGGCTTTGCGCCGCGAAGTCCGCCCTCGAGCAGGCAGCCGTCGATAATTTTAAGCGAATCGGGGTTGATATTCTGAAGATAATCGCCGTTTCCGTCCTCGCCTGCGGGATTTTCTGTGTTGAACAGGCGGTCGTAGAGGCGCACCTGAGCCTTTACGTTGTCCGCCGCGCTGACCCAGTGCAGAGTGCCGCGAACCTTTCTGCCGTCGGGCGTCTCGCCGCCGCGGCTCTCGGGGTCGTAGGTGCAGTGCAGGCAGGTGACCTCGCCGTTTTCATCCGTATCATATGAGTTGCAGGTCACATAATATGCGCTCTTGAGGCGCACTTCGTTTCCGGGGAAAAGCCTGAAATATTTCTTGACGGGCTCCGCCATGAAGTCCTCGCGCTCAACATAGAGCTCGCGGGAGAACGTGACCTTGCGGTGGCCGAGCTCGGGCTTGTCGGGATTTATCTCGACCTCTATCTCCTCGGTCTTGCCCTCGGGGTAGTTGTCAATAACGAGCTTCAACGGATTGAGAACAGCCATGGCGCGCGGGGCGTTCTGATTGAGATTGTCTCTGACGCACGCCTCGAGCAGGCCGTAGTCAACAACGCTGTAGGCCTTCGCCACGCCGACGCGGCCTATGAAATCGCGTATCGCGGCGGCGGGATAGCCCCTGCGGCGCATTCCGCAGAGAGTGACCATTCTCGGGTCGTCCCAGCCGTTGACAACGCCGTTCTGAACCATTTCGAGGCACTTTCTCTTGCTCGTCACGCAGTAGTTGAGGTTCAGACGTGCGAACTCAATCTGGCGCGGCGGCTCTTCAAAGCCGATAGCGTCGACGAACCAGTTATAGAGCGGCCTGTGATTCTCGAACTCGAGCGAGCACAGGGAGTAGGTGACTTTCTCCGCAGCGTCGGAGAGGGGATGCGCGAAATCGTACATCGGATAGACGCACCACTTGTCGCCCGTCTGATGATGGGGGACGTGCGCGATTCTGTAGATGACGGGGTCGCGCATATTGATATTCGGGCTCGCCATGTCTATCTTGGCGCGAAGCACCTTTTCGCCGTTTGCAAACTCGCCCTCGGTCATGCGGCGGAACAGGTCGAGGTTCTCTTCAACCGAACGGTCGCGGTAGGGGCTGTTTTTGCCGGGCTCGGTCAAGGTGCCGCGGTATTCGCGTATTTCATCGGGAGACAGGTCGCAGACATACGCCTTGCCCTCCTTGATGAGCTTTATCGCGCACTCGTAGAGGAAGTCAAAATAGCTCGAGGCATAATATACCTCGTTCCACTTGTAGCCGAGCCACTCGATATCCTCTTTAATGGCGTCGACGTATTCGACATCCTCCTTGGAGGGGTTGGTGTCATCGAGACGGAGGTTGCAAATGCCGCCGTACTTCTCGGCGATGCTGAAATCGATGCAAATAGCCTTTGCGTGGCCGATATGCAGGTAGCCGTTGGGCTCCGGAGGAAATCTCGTCTGCACGCGGGTGTTGACCCCGTTTGCGAGATCCTCATCTATGAAGTCGGTTATGAAATTCGAATTGAGATTTGTGCTGTCCGCCATTTATATCTCCTCCTTGTAGTGTGCGAGTGCCGAGGCGAGTCTCGCTCTGACCCTGTCCTCGCCGAGCAGCCTGATTATCGAATGAAGGTCGGGCGTGTTGCGTCGCGAGGTCACGGCGATTCTGATAACGGTCGACAGGTCGCCGACATGACCCTTGAACGCCGAGGGGTCTTTCTTGTATTCCTTGACGTTGGGCGTGTAGCCGAGCGGCTCGCACATGGCCTTTATGCGCGCAAACCACGCGTCCTTGTCGTCGTTTATGTCAAACTCGCCGATGTATTTTTCGAGTATTACCGCCGCGTCGCCTGCGCCGATGTTCTCGGGCAGGGTGTAGTCGGGGGTATACAGCCCGTCGTAGAAGTAGGAGACGAAGTCCTTGACCTGCTCCCAGCTTGCGATATCCTTTCGCGGCTTCGGGCAGTCGCGGTCTATCGAGAATATGCCGCGCGCAAAGTCGCGGTCGGAGTCGAGAAGCGTATATAGCTCGCCGTCGTATTTTTGCGCCCAGTCAAGCACGCTTGAAAGCACCTCGTCCGCCGTCATGTGTGAAATAATATTCTTGCTCACGTCGTTGAGCTTCGCCATGTCGAACAGGCAGCCGCTGACGCTCATCTTCTTGAGATTAAACGGGAATTTCCAACAGTCCTCCGAGGGATTGGCTCTGCGCCAGTCCTCGAAGTTCGAGTTGAGCAGCGTCATGATGTATTCTATAACGCTCTCCTTCGGATAGCCCTGCTCGACAAAGTAGCTGACCGCCGCCTCGGGGTCTTTTCTCTTGGAGAGCTTGCGCTTTGCGCCCGTCTCCTCGTCTATCTTCATCACCTGCGGAGTGTGCGCGTATTTCGGCACTCTGTAGCCGCAGGCCTTGAACAGCGCGATGTGCTTGGGAACGGAGGATATCCACTCCTCGCCGCGAATGACGTGGGTCGTGCGCATAAAGTGGTCGTCGCAGACGTGCGCGAAATGATAAGTCGGCACGCCGTCGCTCTTTAAGAGCACCTCGTCGATTATATTCTCGGGCATCTCTATCTTGCCGCGGATCAAATCGTCAAAGACTATCCTCTTGTTCTCGTCGCCCTCGGAGCGAAAGCGCAGCACATAGGGCTCGCCCGCCTCTATGCGTCTCTTCTGCTCCTCAAAGCTCAGGTTGCGGCACTTCGCCCACTTGCCGAAATATCCGGTTATCGCAGCGCCGCCGTTCTCCTGCTCCTCGCGTATGGCGGAGAGCTCGTCCGCCGTGCAGAAGCAGGGGTAGGCCTTGCCCTCCTGCACGAGACGCTTGGCTATCGCGTGATATATCTCAACGCGCTTGCTCTGCGTGTAAGGGCCGTAGCCGCCCTTTTCCGTGTCAAAGCCGGTTACGCCCTCGTCGAATTCGAGACCGAAATTTTTGAATCCGTTGATTATCGCGGAGACGCCGTCGGCGACCTCGCGTTTTTTGTCGGTGTCCTCTATTCTCAGATAAGTCAGTCCGCCGCTGACTCTCGCCGTCAGAAAATCGACGAGCGCGCCGAACAGGCCGCCTATATGGAGATATCCCGTCGGACTCGGAGAGAATCGGGTCACACGCGCCCCCTCGGGAAGCTCGCGCGGGGGGTATCTCAGCTCGCACTCCTCCGGCGTCAATATGTCCGGGCCGAAGAGGAGATCGGCGAGTTTTTCGTTATCAGTCATTAAACCGCACTCCGTTTCTTGAGTAAATATATACACTATATTATCGCAGAAAAACGCCCGTCAATCAAGAGCCAAAGAACAATTTCTCAAATCAAAAGAGGACAATCGATAAAAATTTCATAAATCTTTATTTTTCCATTGATTTTTGCACTCTTTTATTTTATAATGAATACGACCGCGCAAGCAGTGAATTGATTTTTCGTGCTCATTCGCTCGGGAGAGAAAACCGCAAAAAAGCGCGACTGAATGAAGATTTCATATTCGGAGGTAACAGAAATGACAAAGAAGATCATAGCTCTTGTCCTTGCTCTCTGCTTCGTTTTTGCTTTTGCAGCCTGCAAGAAGGATAAGGACAACGGCGACACAACCACAGGCGAGCCCAACACTTCCGCAAACGGCGAGACCGTTGCAAACGACGAGTCCACCGATGCAGAGCCCGCGAGCGGCGACGAGTCCACCGAGGCCGAGACCGACGCTTCCGGCAACACCGTAGCTCCCGAGGAGACCAAGAAGGACAATCAGGGCGGTAATCAGGGCGGCAATCAGGGCGGCAGCAGCACTGCTTCCAAGCCCGCGACAAAGGCTGAGATAGTTGCGTATTTCAACAAGGCCATTAACGGCGTTAAGCCCAACGCAAAGAGCGTTACAAGAGTTTCTGAGACGAACTACAGAAGCGGCAAAATCACCGGAGTGCCCACCATCGTCGATAAGCTTGTCGGCGGTATAGACAGCTTTGTTGACGGTCAGCTCAAGAAGAACAGCAAGGGCTCCGAAACATTCTCCAATTCTGCGGCTATAAAGGCTAACTTCCCTGTTGAGAACGAGTCCTGGTCGAGCAAGCTTGCTGCGAATGATAATGATGTCGCAAGCGCAACTTGCACCGAGGCGGGCGGAGTTTACACCATTACTATAAAGACGGTTGCCGACAAGGCTTCCTCCAACGTTCATCACGGCTCGGGTCATGCACCGAAGGTTTTCAGCGTGGTTCTCCCGTCTGTTATCAACGATCAGTTTAGCGGCGGCGTGCTTAAATCTGTCGCTAAAACCTTTAAAATCGGCACCGCTCAGATGGAGTATCCCTCCGGCACAGTTACCGTTAAGGTTGATGCTAAGACCAGCCGCGTTATCAATGCTACATATGATGTCAAATGGACAATTCACCTTCCTCTTGGCGACGGAATGGTAGTGCTTCCTTTCGGCACAAAGACCATTTACAACATCGCTTACTAATTAAACAAAATGACTGTTTTGAGGCAGGAAAACTCCTGCCTCAAACTGTATTTCTGAACATATTAAAAAAGAGGGATATTTAAAATGGAAAAGAAAGTTCTTGTTGAAACTTCCGCCCGCCATGTACATGTCACCAGAGAAGCTCTCGATATCCTCTTCGGCGAGGGCTATGAGCTGACCGTCAAGAAGGAGCTCTCTCAGCCCGGCCAGTTTGCGAGCAACGAGCGCGTTGCCGTTATCGGACCGAAGGGCAGCTTCCCGGCGGTCTCCATCCTCGGCCCCGTGCGTCCCGAGAATCAGGTTGAGATTTCGCTCACCGACGCCCGTTCGATAGGCGTGACCGCTCCCGTCAGAGAGAGCGGCGACGTTGCGGGCAGCGGCGCCTGCAAGCTTGTCGGCCCCAAGGGCGAAATAGAGCTTGAGTGCGGCGTTATCGCGGCGCAGAGACATATCCATGCAACTCCCGAGGACGCCGAGAAGTTCGGTCTCAGTGACAAGCAGATTGTCAGCGTGAAGATCGATTCCGACGGACGCTCGCTCATATTCGGCGACGTGGTAGTCAGAGTCAGCCCGAAGTACGCTCTTGCAATGCACATCGATACCGACGAGTCCAACGCCGCAGGCGCAACTCCCGGCCTCATGGGCGAGATACTCGCATAACTCTCCGAAATTCAGCCCTCTGCGCTTTTTCGTGCGGAGGGCTTTTTCTTTCTCGGGTCGGCGGTGAAGGATAATATCTGTCTGCGATATTTCTTTTGACGAAATGAATATTCCTTGCCGCCGCGATTTACGATGACGTATTTCAACAATTTATAAACCTTTTTGTTAAGCGATTTTTTATTTTTTGTCTATTGACGGATTTGTGCAGCAATTATACAATATATGTAACAAAACCCCAAAGGAGTGGAAAAGATGAAGAAGATTATTGCAATAATCCTTGCGACTGTGCTCGTTTTTTCGTTTGCGGCCTGCAAGAAGACCGACAAGAACCACGATACAACCGCTGCGGCCGACGCTCAGACCTCAGAGCAGGCGGGTGACGTGACCGGTGAGGAGACCTCCTCCGAGGCGGCATCCGACGAGGGCAGCACCTCCGATGAGACAGACGCTGTCAAGCCCTCCGAAAACAAGACCCCGTCCGGCGGCAGCACCGTGACTCCCTCAAAGGATCTCAATACCAACGATGCTGCGGCCTGCATCAAGGCTTATCAGGCGGCTATCGCCAAGACAAAGCAGTTCAAGAGCGGCAAGCAGAGTATGTCCCTCAAGGGCGAGATAACCGCAAGCGGATTTCTCGGAGCCATTTTTAAAGTGGCTCAAGATAGGATAGCAAAAGCCCTTAGCAAAAACTCCAAGGATCGCACCGATATCCCCGGCAACCCCTCGGGTATGAAGGCGAGCCACATGAAGAGCGCGAGCGCAGTGACCGACGGCAACTACACCACCATAACCTTCAACGTCAAGGATCAGCCTCAGGGTCCCAAGGAGAGCAACCATGTCGGTTCCGTCGGCTGTGCGGTCGGCACTCTCGGCGATGTTGACAGAGCTATAAAGGAGCTCGGACTCAAGGTTGACTACAAGGACGGCAAGATAGAGCTGACCTACACCAACTGCAAGGTCGTTGTCAAAATCGACAACACCACCGGCAAGATCGTCGAGGGCAGCTGGGTTTATGATGTCAACGTCTATGCAAACGGCATCAAGGTCTCCGGCGTCTCCGTAAACAACCTCAAGGGTATCGTCGCTTTCTCGTATACCGCGAAGGGCTGATAACCGAAAAACCGAAGCCGTCCGTCTTTTTCAGGCGGGCGGCTTTTTGCTGTCTTTTAACGAAAAAGCAAGATTCCACCGACTTTATTAAAAGTTAATTATTATATACACTTTTTTATAAGATTTTTCTTGACCTGACTGCGCCGATAGCTTAAAATATAAATCCGGGAATAAATACTACGGGAGGGAGAAGAATGGATAAAAAGCTTTTGAGATTCGCTGCGGCAGTGCTTGCGGCGATATTGCTCTTTTCCTTCTCGGCGTGCAAGATAAAGGACGGCGACTCCGACTCCTCAACCGAGGAGCCGGAGGTAACGGTAGACTCGGGCACAGTGACAGAGTCGACAAAACCGGAGGGAGAGAACACAACGGGCGAGCCGACTACCGTCGGCCCAAGACCCTCGGCGCAGACCGGCTCATCCGGCACGACAAAGCCCGAGGCTATTAATGTTCACAGCGGGCTCAACTCCACCAATACCTCTAAGGTGCTCCGATATTACAAGGCGGCGGCTGCGAACACAAAGAGCATAGACGCCACGCAGCTTATGTCGATAAAGCGCGTTGACTACACTCCGCGCAACAGCTTCCAAAAGGGAATGCTCTCTCTGTTTACGGGCATAGCCTCTGCGGCGCTCGCGGCGAACAGCACGCCTGTGAACGAAGTGCCCGGAGTGCCCGATGAAATTAAGTCGAGCGACCTCATTTCGGCGAATGCCGTCGCTTACGGCAACTATACTATAGTGACCCTGAATGTCAGAACACAGCAGGATGATCAGAACACAAAGGACGAGCATCAGGGGCCTGTCGGGCGCACTGTCGGCACGGTAGGCAACCTTGACAGAGTCTTTGACGAGATGCCGAGCATCAAGGTGGACACCTCAAAGGGCAGCATTACGCTCAGATATGACGACTGCAAGGTCGTTGTCAAAATCGATAATGTCAGCGGAACGATAGTCAGCGGCACATGGAGCTACACTGTCGATATAGATGTAGATAATATATACGCGAGTATAGCGGGCAGCGACAGTATGCTGATAACGGATACCGGCGGCGCGGTCGATTACGTCATAAAGACTAATGACGGAACGACGCTTCGCAACGGCGCAAAAAAATAAAATATGGGACTGTCTGCGGCTAAACGCGACAGTCCCGTTTTTTCATGGCAATAAAAGAGAGCTGCCTTTTGGCAGCTCTCTCTGTTTTTATGTTTATTTGTCGGACTCGGCCTCGGCAGCCTTGGCTTCGTCGATGACCTTCTGCGCGACTACGGGCGGTGCGTCCTCGTAGCGGGTGAACTCGAGGGAGAACCAGCCTCTGCCGGCGGTCACGGAGCGCAGGACTGTTGAGAAGTCGCCCATCTCGCCCATGGGAACCTCCGCGATGAGCTCCTGAATCTTCGGCTCGTCGGACGGGCCCATGCCGAGCACGCGGCCGCGGCGCTTGGTGACGTCGCCCATGATGTCGCCGAGATTTTCATCGGGCATATAGGCCTTCAGAGTGCCTATGGGCTCGAGGATAACGGGGTTAGCCTGCGGAATACCGTTCTTGTAGGCTATGTTGGCAGCGGTCTTGAACGCCATTTCGGACGAGTCGACCGGATGATAAGAGCCGTCATAGAGCGTAGCCTTTAAGCCGACCATCGGATAGCCTGCAAGCACGCCCTTCTTGACGCTGTCGCGCAGACCCTTTTCGACTGCGGGGAAGAAGTTCTTCGGCACGGAGCCGCCGACAACCTCCTCGGCGAAAACGAGATCGTCGCTCTCGCAGGGCTCGAAGCGGATAAAGACGTCGCCGAACTGGCCGTGTCCGCCGGACTGCTTCTTATGTCTGCCCTGAACCTCGACCTTCTTGCGGATGGACTCTCTGTATGCAACCTTCGGCACGCTGAGGTCAACCTCAACGCCGAACTTGTTCTTGAGCTTGGATACAATAACGTCAAGGTGCTGTTCGCCCAGACCGGAGAGCACCTGCTCGCGGGTCTCCTTGTTGATGACGAACGAAATAGTGGGATCCTCTTCGAGAAGTCTGAGCAGGCTCGCCGCGACCTTCTCTTCGTCGCCCTTCTTGCGGACCTTGACTGCCATGGACAGGCAGGGGGTCGGGAACTTAATGCCCTCGAGGGTTATCGGGTTCTTGGGCGAGCAGATAGTGTCGCCCGTCTTTATGCCCGCAAGCTTCGTCACAACGCCGATATCGCCGGCGGGGCCCTTGAGGGTGATTATCTTGCCCATTCTCTCGCTCTCTTCGGTGCGGGAGTTATATGCGGGAGTGTCCGCGGTTATCTTGCCGGATACGACCTTGAAGAAGGACATCTTGCCGACGAACGGGTCGGCGATGGTCTTGAAGCATATAGCCGCAAGAGGGCCGTTCTCGTCGCAGGGAAGACCGTTCTCGCCCGCCTTGTCGGCTGCGGAGGGAGCGGAATATACTATCTCGTCAAGGAGCATATCGATAGCTTCGCAGGTGTAACCCGCGCAGGCGTATACGGGGATAACGGAGCCGTCGCTGACTCCGGAGTTGAGAGCCTTGATTATCTCTTCGCGGGTGAAGGTCTCGCCGGCGAAGAACTTCTCCATAAGCTCGTCGTCGCTCGAGGCGACGGCCTCGGTGAGTATATCGAGCATCTCGTCAAGCTGCGCGTCGGAGGGCATATCGACTTCCTTTTTAGTGCCGCCGCTGTAGTCAAAAGCCTTGCGGGATGCGAGGTTGACATACGATGCGACCTTGCCGTTCTCCATATGGGGGACGATAACGGGGCAGATAGCGGCGCCGACCTCCTCCTTTATGGCTGCAAAGGTCTTGTAAAAATCGGTGTTATCCGCGTCGCAGCGGGTGATTGCGAACATTCTCGAGATACCTCTGGCGTTTGCGGCCTTGAGAGCCTTCTCCGCGCCGACGTCGAAGCCGGAGCCCGCCGCGGTGACTATGAGCACGCTGTCCGCTGCGCGGATGCCTTCGCTCATGCCGCCCGCAAAGTCAAAAAGACCGGGAGTGTCAATTATATTTATCTTCGCGCCGTTCCACTCTATAGCGGCAACAGCGGTTGATACCGTGGCCTTTCTCTTTTTCTCCTCGGCGTCAAAGTCGAGCACGGTGGTGCCGTCGGCGACTCTGCCGAGTCTGTCTGTAGCCTTCGCGGTGTAGAGCATGGCCTCCGCAAGGGTAGTTTTTCCTCTTCCGCCATGGCCTGCAATGGCGATATTTCTGATGTCTTTCGCGTTATAGGCTTTCAAAAAAAGTCCTCCTTATCAAAGCGCCGCCGCGCGTTTAGATTTACTGCATAAAAAATAACCACAGTTTTGAGGAAATTATAGCATACATAACTATAGATTTCAATAAAAAATTGAAAATATATTCATTAATGTTATATAAACAGATTAGACGGGACGCAGGGACGCAAAAGAATAGAAAAATACTATGCTTTGTCACATCGAAGTGCTTTCCGAATAATATTTGTTTCGGATATAAAAATAAGGACCGCAGATTCGCCGCAGTCCCTGACGAAAATATCGCCCGCAATAAAATATCCCCCGCGCCGCTCGACGCAGGGGATACTCGGATTAAATTAAATATTTATGCAGCGTTTCTCTCTTTTTTGCGCTCAACCGCACGTCTGATAGCTTTTCCTATCTCGAATACCGGGATAGTGGAGGCCGCGAGACCGGCGGAAATAAGCAGCTCATTGGTCTGGAAAGTGCCGCGCTCGATATCGAAGACCTCGTCGGAGAGACCGGGGAGGTATACGGCAATGAGGGTCAGCGCCGTTGTCACGACAAACGAACCGACGAGCCACCAGTTCATGTTCTTGAACATACTCTTAGAGAAGATGGAGCCTGTGCGCGAGCGCATATTGATAGCGCACATCATCTCGGCGAAGTTGACCGTCAGGAACGCCATGGACATAGCGTTTATGCAGTAGCCGTCGGCACCGCCGAAGAACATATTCTCGAAGCTGCCCACCTCGAGGCGATAGCCGATGACATAGGCGGCAAGCTCTACTATTGCGAGGTAGATACCCTGCCATGCCATGTCAAAGCCCGCGCCGTGGGAGAATATGCCGTCCGTAGTCGCTCTGGGCTTTCTCTTCATCAGGTTGCCCTCGGCTTTCTCCATACCGAGCGCAAGGCCGGGCAGGGAGTCGGTGACCATGTTTATCCAAAGCAGGTGAACGGGCTCGAGAAGCTGGAAGTTGAGGATAGAGGCAACGAACATGATTATAACCTCGGACATATTCGTTGAAAGCTGGAACTGAAGCACCTTGCAGACGTTGTCGTAGATCTTTCTGCCCTCTTCGACCGCGTTGACGATAGTGGCGAAGTTGTCGTCCGCGAGAACCATGTCGGCGACGCCCTTTGTGACGTCCGTGCCGGTGATGCCCATGCCGATTCCGATATCGGCGGCCTTTATGGAGGGCGCATCGTTGACGCCGTCTCCGGTCATAGCGGTAACCATGCCGCGTGCCTTCCAGGCCTTGACTATCCTCGTTTTATGCTCGGGCTGAACTCGCGCATAGACGGAGTATTTCGTAACTTCCTCGACTAATTCTTCGTCGCTGAACTTGTCAAGCTCCGCGCCGAGAATAGCCTGCGACGCGTCGGAGATTATGCCGAGCTCGCGGCCTATGGCGACTGCGGTATCCTTATGGTCGCCGGTTATCATTATCGGGGTTATGCCCGCACCGCGGCACTCCTCGATAGCCGCCTTGACTTCGGGGCGGACGGGGTCTATCATGCCGGTAAGTCCGACGAACACGAGGTCGCTTTCAAGTGCCTCGGGCTCAAAGGACGCGGGGACGGAATCGTAATTTCTAAGCGCAACGGCGAGAACGCGCAGAGCCTTGTCCGCCATTCTCTTGTTGTCCGCGGCGATTTTTGCCCGGAACTCGTCGTCCATGGGAACTATCCTGCCGTCTATAAGCGCGGTTTTGCAAAGGTTGATAACAACGTCGGGCGCACCCTTTGTGTACTGAACTATGCCGGAAGCCGTCTTATGGACGGTGGACATCATCTTTCGTCCGGAGTCGAACGGAGCTTCGCCGATTCTGGGGCTCGCCTTGACGAGGTCATTCTTGCTCATGCCCAGGGCATAGGCGTATCCGACGAGAGCGGCCTCGGTGGGCTCGCCCGTGACCTTGCCGGCGTCGTCTATCTGAGCGTCGGTGCAAAGAGCCATAGCCTCGGCTATGAGCTTCTCATTGTCGCCGAAATGATCGACGACGGTCATCTTGTTCTGGGTCAGAGTGCCCGTCTTGTCGGAGCAGATTATCTGAGTGCAGCCGAGAGTCTCAACTGCGGTAAGCTTACGGATAAGAGCCTGCCTCTTGCTCATCGCGGTAACGCCTATGGAAAGGATTATCGTGACGACTGCCGGCAGTCCCTCGGGTATGGCGGCGACCGCAAGAGCGATTGCGGAAATGAACGTGCTCAGCGCGGTGTTTCCGAGCAGCTCCCATGAGAAGGGCTCATTGCTGAGCACCAGTGACTCGACGAGACCGACCGCGAACACAACTACGCATATTGCGATAACGAGCTTCGTGAGGAACTTTGAAAGCTCCGCCATCTTCTTCTGAAGGGGAGTCTGCTCCTGCTCGGCGTCCGAAAGGGCGTCGGCTATCTTGCCCATCTCGGTGTCCATGCCGACCGCCGTAACAACTGCCTTGCCGCGGCCGTAGACTATAGTCGAGCCGCTGTAGAGCATATTTTTTCTGTCGCCCAGGGCGATATCATCGCTGCCCGCCGTGCAGTTGAGCGCGTCGATAAGCTTCGTCACGGGGACGCTTTCGCCCGTCAGAGCCGCCTCCTCGACCTTCATGCTGTGGCTTTCGATTATGCGGCAGTCTGCCGGAACGGCGTCGCCCGCCTCGAGCACTACAATGTCGCCTATCACAACATCCTCGCTCTTTATCGTGACGACTTCTCCGTCACGCAGAACATGGCTCGTCGCCGCGGTCATCTCCATAAGAGCGTCCATGGCGGCCTCCGCCTTGCTGTCCTGAACGAGGCTCATAACGGTGTTGATGATAACAACTACGAGAATGACCAGCACGTCCGCAAAATCTCTGAACGAGAAGTTTGCGCCGCTCTCCACGACCGTCACAACGGCCTGAATTGCGGCTGCGACGAGGAGCATGATGATCATGGGGTCTGCGAGGGAGTTGATAAACTTCTTAAAGAGGCTGTCTTTTTCCGCCTCTTTAAGCTTGTTCTTGCCGTATTTGGCAAGGCGCTGCTCCGCTTCGGCCGAGGTCAAGCCTTTTTCGGAGCTCTCGACCGCCGTGAAAACCTTCTCTGTCGGCTCAAGATAGAATTTCATGCGCTTTCAAGACCTTTCTTTTTAATTTGAATGGCAGAGAGCGCAGGAAAAGATTGAAAAAAGACCTTCAACAGTATTACTGCCAAAGGTCTTGCATCAAACGCCTGAAGGCCGTCTGTCTGCTGCCAGCCGAAGCGAGATTGTTGGCAAACAGATAGGATAATCCCCATAGCTACTCCCCATTGGTACATCAATAAATGATATCATATTCGGGGGAAAAGTCAAGGCGTATTCAATAAAAAATTATCTTTTTGTCGAAAAAAATGTCAAATTATTATATTATCTGGAGGCTTTTCTTTTCGCTGCGGCACGCTGAACGGTCTTGATTATCTCGACTATCGGGATTATCGAAAACGCGAGGGCGAGCGATGTCGCATATTCGGCGAAGCCTATCGGAGTGAAGCCGAAGGCGTTCGCGAGGAACGGTATCTCAATAACCGCCGTAGTCAGCACGAGCGACGCCACCATAGCACCGAACAGGGGCAGGTTGTGGCTGCCGCGAAGGCTCATCTTTATGACCGAGCCGCGCTGCGAACGCATATTGAACGAGTGGAATATCTCGCACATCGACATGGTGAGGAATGCCATGGTCATGCCCTGCTCGCACTGTGCGATGTTCATAAACGCCCAGTGTCCCGTCTCGAAGCGTTCGCCTATGAAGAACGCCGCGAGGGTCAGCGCGGTAACGAGCACGCCCTGATAGAGCACATCAAAGCCGAGCCCGCCTGCAAATATTCCGTCCGACGGGTCGCGCGGGCGGCGGCGCATGATATCGCTCTCCGCCTTTTCGAGTCCGAGCGCGAGCGCCGGGAAGCAGTCGGTGACGAGGTTTATGAACAGCAGATGCGGCGCTTCGAGAATGGTGAAGCCGAGAAGCGTTGCGGTGAATATCGCGAGCACCTCCGCAAGGTTCGAGCCGAGCAGGAACTGAATGGCCTTTCGGATATTGTCATATATCCTGCGCCCCTCCTCGACGGCGTTGACAATGGTCGCGAAGTTGTCGTCCGTGAGCACCATGTCGGCGACGTTCTTCGTGACGTCCGTGCCGGTTATGCCCATGCCTATTCCGATATCCGCGCTCTTTATCGACGGCGCGTCGTTGACTCCGTCGCCCGTCATGGCGGTTATCTTGCCCTTTGAGCGCCAGGCGTTGACTATTCTCGTCTTGTGCTCGGGCTGCACGCGCGCGTATACATATATATTCTCGACTCTGTCTGCGAACTCCTCGTCGCTCATCGCGGAGAGCTCCGCTCCGGTTATGGCCTGCGAGGGGTCGGTGAGTATGCCGAGCTCCGAGGCGATGGCAACGGCGGTGTCCTTGTGGTCGCCGGTGATCATGATGGGTCTTATGCCGGCGTCGCGGCATTCCTTGATGGCGTCGTAGACCTCGGGGCGGCAGGGGTCGATCATGCCCACAAGGCCGATAAAGATAAGATCCTTCTCAAGCTCCTCAGCCTCGAAGGAGGCGGGAAGCTCGTCATATTCGCGGTAGGCTCCGCACAGCACGCGCAGCGCCTTGTCGGCAAAGCTCTTGTTGGCGCGGCCGATCTGCGCCATAAGCTCGTCGGTCATGGGGACGACCTTGCCGTCCATGAGATAACCGGTGCAGCGCGAGAGCATGACGTCGCATGCGCCCTTGGTATACTGGATATATTTGCCGTTCACGGCGTGAACGGTGGACATCATCTTGCGCATGGAGTCGAAGGGCGCCTCGCCCACGCGCGGCTCCTCGCGCTCAAGCTCATAGTCGGGAAGCCCCAGCTTAAATGCATAGTTTACCAGCGCGCACTCGGTAGGCTCGCCGGAGGCGGTGTCCTCGCCGGGACGGATATTCGCGTCGGAGCAGAGATCCATCGCACGGGCAAGGAGCATTTTGTCGGCGGTAAATTCCTCCACCACGGTCATCTTGTTCTGGGTGAGGGTGCCGGTCTTATCGGAGCAGATTATCTGGGTGCAGCCCAGCGTTTCAACGGCGGTGAGCTTGCGGATGAGCGCCTGACGCTTGCTCATCGCGGTGACGCCGATGGAGAGAATGATGGTCACGACGGCGGGCAGGCCCTCGGGGATGGCGGCGACAGCCAGAGCAATGGCCGCGATGAAGGTGTCAAGCGCGGTATTGCCCAGCAGCGCCCAGCTAAACGGCATGTCGGAGAGGACGAGTGACTCCACGAGACCCATTGCGAACACCAGCACGCATATGCCGATGACGAGCTTTGTGAGGAACTGACTCAGCTCCGCCATCTTCTTCTGCAGCGGGGTCTGTTCCTTTTCGGCCTGATTGAGCGCCTCGGCGATCTTGCCCATCTCGGTGTCCATGCCGACGGCGGTGACGACCGCCTTGCCGCGGCCGTAGACGATGGTGGAGCCGCTGTAGAGCATGTTCTTTCTGTCGCCGAGAGGCACGTCGGCGCTGTCGCGGCAGTAGAGGACGTCGATGACCTTGGTCACGGGGACAGACTCTCCGGTGAGCGCGACCTCCTCGGCCTTGAGGCTGTGGGCTTCAAGTATGCGGCAGTCCGCAGGGACAGCGTCGCCCGCCTCGAACACAACGACGTCGCCGACGGCGATATCCTCGCTTTTTATGACGACGACCTTGCCGTCACGCAGGACCTTTGAGGTGGCGGCGGTCATCTGCATGAGCGCGTCCATGGCGGCCTCGGCCTTGCTCTCCTGAACGAGAGACATTATCGTGTTGATGATAACGACGACGAGGATGACAAGAACGTCGGCAAAGTCGCCGAGATCAAAGTCCCCGCCCGTCTGCAGCACCGTGACCACGGCCTGTATCGCGGCGGCGGCGATGAGCATGATTATCATCGGGTCGGCCAGAGAGTTGAGGAACTTTTTGGCAAGGCTCTCCTTCTCGGCCTCCTTGAGCTTGTTCCTGCCGTTTTCGGCAATGCGTCTTTCGGCCTCAGCCTGAGCGAGGCCGTTCTCCGTGGTCCGGAATTCGTTCAGTACGGCTTCTTTTTCCTCGCAGTAGTACTTCATTTGAGGTACTCCTTTCAAAAATAAAGAGACTTTCACAGTCACTTCAAACTGTAAAAGTCTCGCTAAATACCGTCGTATCCGGGGCGCCGAGCCATAAGGCTGAGATGACGACACACCAACGCCTCCAAAAGGCGCAAGCTACTCCCTTTTGCGCGGATAGTTTACCACAGCCGCACCCACAAAGTCAATCGAAAAATGAGAAAACGCCCCAATATTCAAATATTTTTCATAGCTGCGGCCCCTCCATATTTGGCATACATTGCCTCGCACTCCATCTGTGCAGCTTTAAGCTTTTTCTCTGCCTCTTCCTTTTTTCCTTCTTCCAATAGCTCTATTGCGTCTGTTACACGATTGAACAAATGCAGATATAGTTTTTTGAACAAATCAATCACCTCACTCTTCTCTGCATTATAGCACGCTTACATCAAGTAATACAATATATTTTTATCGTATATTAGTTGATGTTATTTCTTGTTGCAGTCTCCCATACTATCAGTGAGGTGATGGTATTGCACACACGGATAAGACGCGCGAGGGAGGCCATGGGCTATACCCGCGAGCAGTTTGCAGAGAAGCTGGACGTCAGCGTTTCGTATCTCGCCGAGGTCGAGCGCGGGAGGACGGGAATATCCGTAAAAATGCTGATGAGGATCTGCGATGTTCTCGATCTGTCGGCCGACTATGTGCTGTTCGGCGATCCGCGTCCCGGCGACGATCACTTTCTGAATAAGCTCCACCGCGTGGATGAAAAATATCTCCCGCTGGTGGACTCCATGCTCACCGCTCTCATCGAGATCGAGAAATAAGAAGGACTCCCGGCAGGAGGGCTTTCCCCGTCCTGCCGTCTCTCTCCGCGTGCCTCCCCCCGTTGGGGGAAGCCACAGCGATAAGGAGGGGCTTCCTCCTCCCCTTTTTTGGTGTTTTCCCATCTCCCTTGACCCCCGATCACGAAGCGAATAACACCATCCCCGGCGGAAAGCTTCCGCCGGGGATGGTGTTATTTCATATATGTCATATATTGAAACGGAAATTCGTGATGTCTCCGTCCTTCATGACATAGTCCTTGCCCTCGAGGCGGAAAAGGCCCTTTTCCTTCGCGGCCTGCATGCTGCCGCATGCCTTCAGGTCGTCAAAGGCCACTATCTCCGCGCGGATGAAACCGCGCTCGATGTCGGTATGCACCTTTCCGGCGGCCTTGGGAGCCTTCGTTCCGCGGACTATCGTCCACGCATGGACGTCGTCCTCGCCGGCGGTGAGGAACGAGATGTAGCCCAGCAGGTCATAGGACGTTCTGATTATGCGGGCAAGGCCGCGCTCGGTGAGTCCCAGCTCCTCCATGAACATCTCGGCCTCGTCGGCGTCCATGTCGGAGATATCCTCCTCAAACTTCGCCGCGACGGGCAGCACTGCCGCGCCCTGCTCGGCGGCAATGGCGGCGAGCGCCTTGAAATTCCCGTCGTTCGCGTAGTCGCTCATGCCGTTCTCGTCAAGGTTCGCGACGTAAATGACCGGCTTTATTGACAGGAGGCCGTTATCCTGAAGGATGTCCTTGTCCTCGTCAGTGAACTCGAAGTCGCGCGCGGGCTTTCCGTCGGACAAATGCTCGATGAGCGCCTCGCACATCTCGCACTCACGCTTGTATTTCTTGTCCCCGCCCTTGGCGTTTTTCTTCGCGCGCTCAAGACGGCGCTCCACAATGTCGAGGTCGGCAAGGATAAGCTCCAGATTGAGCGTTTCCGCGTCGCGCGCGGCGTCGGCGGGTTCGAGGAAGATGTCCTCGTCGTCGAAGCACCGCACGACCTGCACCAGCGCGTCCGTCTGGCGGATAGTGTTGAGCGCCTCGTTGCCCTTGCCGCTGCCCTTGCCGATACCGGCCACGTCCACAAACTCGATGGTGGCGGGGGTGTATTTCTTGGGGTGGTAGTAGTCCGCCAGCCAGTCGAGCCGCTCGTCCGGCACCTTTGCGACGCCGATATTGGGCTTTGCCATGGCGTTGGCGTAGCTCCCCGTCTCGGCCTTTGAGCCGGTGAGAGCGTTGAAAAGCGTGGTCTTGCCGACGTTCGGCAGCCCGACGATTCCTAATTTCATAGTTTTCTCTATCTCCTTAAAAAGTCTTGATTTTCAAGGGCTTCCGGAATCCGGCGCGTTTGGTTTACGCCATTTTTACGCCATTTTCGCATGGACTTATATGCTAGGAAACCCTGCCTGATTCAAATTGCCGCACAGCCTGATCCAAGGATTCAGATGTGACATGGACGTATCTGTCCATCGTTGTTTTTATACTTGCGTGACCAAGCAGCTTTTGCAGCACCTTGGGCTGTACGCCGCATTCAATCGCTCTTGTGGCGTAGGTATGGCGTAAAGCGTGCATACAGAATTTTTCAATTCCTGCTTCGTCGCATAGCTTGTAAAGGTGGGTATCATAGGAACTGTTTTTCGCCGGTTCCCCGGTACGCCAGTTGATAAAGACAAGATCACGCATGACCAGCCGGGAGATTGCCCCCGTTCGCCGGTCGATATATTCCAGTGTTTGCGAGAGCAGCGGAGATTCCTTTTGCCAAGGGCGCTTATCCTTGATTTCTTTCAGAATTTCATAGGCCCGATCTGTCAGCGGGATGGTGCGATAGCTCTGCTGCGTTTTCGGAGGTCCTGCACGCCAAAAGTGCTGCTTGTGCCGGAACTCCAGTGTTTTGTTGACCGTCAGCGTCCGATTCTGGAAATCTATCGCATCCCATGTCAGCCCGATCATCTCACCGGTACGCAAACCGGTTTCAAGGATCAGCGCGTACTGATTGTAGTTGTGGGAGCGTTTCGCAACTTCAAGAAATCTGATTTGCTCATCCCGCGTTAAAAAGTGAATGTCGTCCGGCGCTCGGACTGGCTTTGTGTAGCGAACGCCGTCCATCGGATGCTTCTGGATCATGTCGTTCATCACGGCAGCCCGAAACATCGTTCCCATAGCAATATATGTCTGGCGGATCGTTGAACCGGCATACGATGCTTCCATTCGGTTAAAAACCATCTTGCAGTACATAGGCTTGACATCTGTGAGCCGCATCTTACCAATCACGGGTTTTACATTGTACTCATACCGCTCCCTGTAATTTATCTTTGTGTTCGGCGCTAAGTCTCCCACGATGTGGCTGATCCAGAACTCAAACCATGCTGTCACCGTCATATCCGGCGGAGCAAACACATCCTCATGACGGTCTGCATACTTTGCATCTTCCAGCCAGTTCCGGGCTTCCGGAAGTGAGGAAAAGCACTTGACCTGACGCTTTCCTTCGCTGCTTACAAATCTTGCGCTATATAAACCGTCCTTTCTCTGGCAGATACCCTTGCCGCATTCTTTGCCTCGTAAACTTTTACCCATTCGGAAACTCCTTTCCCACTATGAGAAGAAGCCCCTATGCATTTTATAATTGTAGCACAAGGGCTTTCTTTTCTCAATAGTGAACTTACCTTCAAATTGCCATTGTACGGCTGATGTACTGTTCAAACTCCCGGCGCTTTACCAGCTTTTTTGTCCCAACGAACAAGACGAAGGGGCAGTTGGGCGCTCTCAGCATACTGTCGATCTTGTTGATGCCGATGTTGCTGTATTCTGCCGCTTCTCTGGCGGTCAGCGTCATTTTGAGGTGGATGGGGACGGTGAGGATGTTGTCCATGGATATGTCTCCTTTCGTGGCTCTTATGTAGACAAATAGAATTCAATTTCAGGGCTGCGAGGGAAATCGTATTGCCGCGCGGCTTTGGCGGTGCGGGAATGCTTGCAATTCAAGGGCTTTTCGCCCCCAAATTGTCTACGCCCGAGCGCCGTTTGCGGGCGGATTTCGCCTTCTGCTGGCGGTGAACCTCCTTGGCGCAGGCGGGGCAGTATTTTGTCCTGCCGGAGCGGGCGAGGATGCCCGTGCCGCAGACTTCGCAGCGGCGGAGTTTTTTCGGGCTGAGGATGGCTTGTTCCAGCTTCGGCTGCTGGGGCAGCACGGCGCGGCGAAACCACCGGCAGATCAGGCTGCGGGAGATGCTCTGTGGACAAGCATCATCCAGCAGCAGGCAGTCGCCATCCAAGAAGTTGCAGCAGCGCTTCGTAAGACCGCGCACGCTGCGGAGCTGCCCCGGTGTCAAACGAAAGAGTGTGCCATCCGGCAGCCGCTCGATGGGGTCAAGCTTGTGCATCTTCACCCTCCTTTGCGATGAGCTTTGCATCCGCTGGGTAGTTCAGCGTAATGAGGGCGGGCTTGCCCAAAGAAAATTTTGAGAACGAGGGAATTACCGCTTGGTTGCTCTTCACTTTACAAAGGACATTTTCTTGGGTTTTGTCCACTCGCTTCGCTCATTTTTCAAAAAACTTTGCTTTCCTCTCTACTTTACAACGGACATTTTTCCTCAAAAACTTGGCACCCTCTTTCAAAAAACTTCTTCTGCCCCTGATTCCCCCTCTACTTAGCTAAGTGAATCAGAGGCCGGTTTTGTCCCAGATTTCTCAAAAGTTTCGAGGACGGCGAAACAATCTCTGTGCGCTGCTCCAAATTTTCCTTTCTACATTCCAACGGGCAAGATGATGCGGAGCGTCACGGTTTTGCCTCGCGGGTGGTTTCCTCTCACTTTACAACGGACAAAATTTTTGCAAATTAGGGGGGTAGCGCGAAAAATTTTCCTTCCATATAACACAAGAGTTACTATGTAGAGGGTGGTTTCTCCCACCTAATACATATGACTGCGGCTCATTTGTGGTGAATGGAACAGCAGTTGTAGGAAAGGAGCCAAAAAAGCCTTATAACCGCTGCAAATCAACACAAAAAGGAGCTGAACTTTATGAAATCTCTATTTGAGGAAATGGGCGGCACTTACCGTCAGGAGGGTGATTATCTTATCCCGAACCTTGCGCTGCCGGACGAACCAGAATACCAGATCGGCAAGTACGGGCGTATGCGCCGTAGCTATCTGAAAGAACATCGTCCGGTTCTCTATGCAAGCCTGCTCACAAGCGGAACGCTGCATCGGCACCTTGCCGAGATCGACCAAGCCTGTAACGAGCGTATGGCAATCATCGTTTCCGATATGGCAAGGCAGGAAGATGTGACCGAAGCGCTCAAAGCCGCCGACCAAATGGAATGGGTGCGCCGCATGAACAACATCCGCAGCCGCGCGGAGGAAATCGTTTTGACCGAGCTTGTATATGAATGACAAATGCCCGTTATTGGCTGCATGGCCGATAACGGGCA